>JAEEGL017396692.1_pt1 | contig 15322 bp, 9 predicted proteins | sample 9134231 | NCBI WGS metagenome assembly JAEEGL01 (sample SAMN16246548, study PRJNA631951) | gut metagenome | biome: gut microbiome; feature: rumen; material: fiber-attached | host: Bos | place: Iran: Karaj | collected 2018-10 | reverse complement strand
TGGCTATGCACCCCGAGCAGTATCGTCCGTTCAAGAGCGGTCAGGCTAAGAAACAGTTGTTGGCTGATATCCAGAAGGCTAAGGATGCCAAATTGGGTGGTGGTCAGAAGATTTCTCAGGAGGAGATCGATGCTATCAAGCACGCCAAGGCTGATGCTGTGAAGAGTCCGCTGGATGGTCAGCTTATCTGGAGCTTTGGTGGTGAGGGTGTTCCTGCTGCCTGCATCGAGCCGTTCATTGGTCAGAAGTATAAGGAAGGTGATATCTTCTGTTACCTCCAGACCAAATGGGGCGAGATTGTTGAGATCCCGGCTGCATTAGGTGGTAAGCTCGTAGATATCACCGTGAAGCCAGGTCAGAAGATCCGCCAGGGCGACACCATTGCGTGGATAGAGCGTGAAGCGTGATATGGATTTCCAGAAAATCATAGATAAGTATTATCCTGAAGATAATGAATTAAGGAGGATTCTGATGGTTCACTCCCGTCAGGTGGCAGATCGTTGCTTGAAGATTGCCAATGCCCATCCAGAGCTCCGTCTGGATAAGGAGTTCCTGGAGGAAGCCTCAATGCTCCACGATATTGGTATCTTCCGTTGCGATGCCCCTGGTATCCAGTGCTTCGGGACAGAGCCTTATATCCGTCATGGTATCATTGGTGCGGAGCTTTTGCGCCAGGAGGGGTGGGAGCGCCATGCCCTTGTCTGTGAGCGTCATACGGGTACAGGACTCTCGAAATGGGATATCGAACAGCAGCAGTTGCCTTTGCCCCATCAGGACTATATGCCCGTAGAACTGGAGGAGAAGGTGGTGTGTTATGCCGATAAGTTCTATTCCAAGACCCGTGTAGGGGCGGAGCGGAGTGTTGTTGAAGCCATGCGTAGCTTGGAGAAATTCGGCTGGGATGGTGTCAAGCGCTTCCAGAACTGGGTAGACCTCTTTGAGTAGAAATTGAACATTGAAGATTGAATATTGAAAATTAGGACATCAAGATTGTGCCTTGACTATCGTTAAAAAATAACAAGGTTCAAAAAAATGTTCAATGTTCAATGTTCAATGTTCAATGTTTTTTCGTACCTTTGCACCCGTGAAAAGAAAATCAGCCGTTGTCCTGATGCTTTTCGTCATCATCTTGATGATGGCGGAAGTTCCTATGTCATGGGTTTCTGGTGCCAAAAAGGCATCGGTAGCACGTGATAGTGTGGATACCGACAGCATCGCTGTTGACTTCGCAAACTCCCCCAACACGGCAGCTGCCAAGGTGAAGCGCGACACCACGACAATGGACTCCATCGAACTTGCTATCTATAAGCATAATAAGGCCATCGACGACTCGTTGGCTCTCGACAGTATCAACCGTAAGCGTAAAAACGGTATCGACTCCCCCGTGGAGTACTCTGCCGACGACTCCCTGACTTACGATGCTGCCTCTGGTCTGGCTCATCTCTATGGCGAATCGAAGGTGAAGTACCAGAACATGGACCTGGCGAGTGAGAAGATCTATATCAGTCTCGACAGTAATGTGGTGCATGCTACGGGTAAGATGGACTCCACGACGCACGAGCTGGTGGGCACTCCAGTGTTCCAGATGGGTAGCGACGAGTATCAGAGTGATACCATGGCCTTTAACTTCAAGACGAAGAAAGGTCTGATCACCAATGTCTATACCCAGCAGGAAGACGGTTTCCTGACCTCAGAGCTCTCTAAGCGTGGTGGTGAAGGCGAGATGTACCTGCAGCACGGACGTTACACCACCTGCGACGATCCCCATCCCGACTTCTACCTCGCCATGTCGCGTGCCAAGGTGCGCCCTGGTAAGGATGTGGTGTTCGGTCCTACCTATCTGGTGGTGGCCGATGTGCCTCTGCCGCTGGCTGTTCCCTACGGCTTCTTCCCCTTCACGAAGAGCTACTCCAGTGGTTTGATCATGCCTACCTATGGCGACGAGACGGAGCGTGGTTTCTATCTGCGTGATGGTGGATACTACTTCGCCATCAGCGACAGGATGGATCTGAAGCTGATCGGTGAGATCTATACCAAAGGCTCGTGGGGCCTTTCCGCCGCCTCGAACTATAAGAAGCGCTACCGTTATGGCGGCTCGTTCTTAGTCAGCTACCAGAACACCGTCAATGGCGAGAAGAACATGCCCGACTACGACAAGACCACCAGCTTCAAGGTGCAGTGGAGCCATCGTCAGGATGCGAAGGCCAATCCCTTCTCCAACCTCTCTGCCAGCGTCAACTACGCCACGTCGAGCTACGAGCGGAATAACCTCTCGTCGATGTACAACCCCCAGACGATGACCCAGTCTACGCGTACCTCTTCGGTGTCCTATAGCACCTCGTTCTCAAGCATCGGCATGACGTTGTCTTCATCGATGAACATCACCCAGAACATGCGCGACTCGACACTCGGTCTGACACTCCCCGACCTGAACATCTCTATTGCGCGCTTCTATCCCTTCAAGCGCAAGAAGCGTGTGGGCGATGAGAGATGGTACGAGAAGCTGTCGTTGCAGTACACAGGAAACATCAAGAACGAGATCAACACCAAGGAAGACAAGGTGCTGCACTCCAGTCTGACCAAGGACTGGAAGAACGGTATGCAGCATACCATTCCGATCAGTGGTAACTTCACGCTCTTTGGTTATCTGAATGTCAATCCCCAGTTTAACTTCACCGATCGTACCTATTTCAATAAGGTCAAAAAGTCGTGGGACGAGCAGAACCAGCGCGAGGTGTCGGATACCATCAACGGCTTCTATAACATCTACAACTGGAGTCTGAGTGTCAGCGCCTCTACGAAGTTGTACGGCTTCTGGATTCCCAACCGTAAGATCTTCGGCGATAAGATCCAGGCCATCCGTCATGTGGTGTCACCCTCTGTCAGCTTCTCCTACTCGCCTAACTTCGGCTCCCGTCACTATGGCTACTACGACACCTACCAGAAGACCGATGCCAAAGGTAACGTGACGTTGGTGGAGTATTCGCCTTGGCAGAATGCCGCCTACGGCGTACCAGGTCGTTCTAAATCCGAGACGATGAACTTCGAGCTGGGCAATAACCTTGAGATGAAGATCAAGAGCGATGACGACTCGACGGGCTTCAAGAAGATTTCGCTGATCGATGAGTTCCGCTTGGGGGCCTCCTACAACTTCGCCACCGACTACCAACCGATGAGTCCTGTAAGCGCCACCCTCCGTCTGAAACTCTCCAAGAGCTATACCCTCAACCTCTCCAGCTCATTCGCCTCGTATGTGTATGAGATCGATAGCGTGGGTAATATCGTCGAGAGTGCCAAGACCACCTATTGGCAGAAAGGAAAGATCGGTCGTTTCCAGGGCCTCTCGCAGAACCTCTCCTATACGCTCAGCAACGAGAAAGTGGGTAAATTCTTCAAATGGCTGAGAGGCGAGAAGGTTGACAAGAAGAAAAAACAGGAAGACGAGGACGACGAATGGGACACGGGTGTGGACACCAATGTCGACAAGGATATGGAGAAGGCCAAGCACGCCAAAAAGAGCGGTTCGAAGGCAGAGACCGACGAAGATGGCTATATGGTGTTCAATATGCCGTGGAGCCTGAGTATCGGCTATGGTATCACGATGCGTGAGGACCGTACTGCGTCGAAGTTCAACTACCGCAAGATGCGCTATCCGTACACCTTCACCCAGACGCTGAACCTCAGTGGAAACCTGCAGATCAGCGATGGCTGGAACATCTCGTTCTCCTCAGGTTACGACTTTGAAAACAAGAAAATCTCCATGACTACGGCCTCGCTCAATCGCGATCTGCACTGCTTCAATATGTCGTGCTCCGTGGTGTTGGCGCCCTATACCAGCTATAACTTCTCGTTCCGCTGTAACGCCTCCACGCTCACCGATGCTCTGAAGTACGACAAGCGCTCCTCGGGCTACTCCAACGCCGTACAATGGTACTAAAGAAGTTAAAAGTGAGAAGTTAAAAGTGAAAAGTAAATAAAACCAAAAACTATGGCTGAATTACCAACGATGATCCAAGACCTTGCCCTTATTCTTGTGGTGGCAGGTATCGTGACCCTGATTTTTAAGAAACTCAAGCAGCCCCTTGTGTTGGGCTATATCGTGGCCGGATTCCTGGTCAGTCCCCACATGCCCTATACCGCCTCGGTGGCCGATAGGGAGAATGTTCAACTGTGGGCCGATATCGGTGTGATGTTCCTGCTGTTCTCGTTGGGACTCGACTTCTCGTTCAAGAAGATCCTGAAGATGGGTGCTTCGCCCATCATCACCACCATTACCATCATCTTCTGTATGTCGATGCTGGGCTTCTTCACGGGCTATGCCTTCGGCTGGGGTAATATGGACTGTATCTTCTTAGGTGGTATGTTAGCTATGTCTTCAACCACCATTATCTATAAGGCCTTCGACGACTTAGGTCTCCGTCAGCAGCAGTTTGCGGGCATGGTGATGAGTGTGCTCATTCTGGAGGATATCCTTGCCATTGTCATGATGGTAATGCTGAGTGCCATTGCCAGTGGTAATAACCCCGATGGCGGACAGATGCTGGGCTCGATCGTCAAGATCGGCTTCTTCCTGGTGCTCTGGCTCATCGTGGGCATCTTTGCCATCCCCCTTGTACTGAAAAGTGTCCGCAAGCTCATCAACAACGAGGTGCTGCTGGTGGTGGCTTTGGGTCTTTGTTGCGCTATGGCCGTGTTCTCCACAAAGGTAGGTTTCTCGTCGGCCTTTGGTGCTTTCATCATGGGTAGCATCTTAGCCGAGACCGTTGAGGCTGAGCGTATCGAGAAGCTGGTAGAGCCAGTGAAGAATCTCTTTGGTGCCATCTTCTTTGTGTCAGTAGGTATGTTGGTCGATCCGAACATCCTCGTAGAGTATGCCGTACCCATCCTCTGTCTGGTGCTCACCATCCTCATTGGTCAGGCCATCTTCGGTTCGTTCTCATTTATGCTGGGGGGCGAGTCGCTGAAGTCGGCTATGCGTTGCGGTTTCTCGATGGCTCAGATCGGTGAGTTCTCGTTTATCATTGCCTCGCTGGGCTTGTCGCTCGGTGTCATTGGCGACTTCCTTTATCCGGTGGTTGTGGCCGTATCCGTCATCACCACCTTCCTCACGCCCTACATGATCCGCTTGGCCACACCTGCCTATAATCATCTGGAGCACCATCTGCCCAATAAGTTAGTGAACTCGCTCAACCAGATGACCACTGGTAAGAACACCCATACCCAGGAGCAGAGCCTGTGGAAGAAGCTGCTTAAGCAGATGGCCGTCAACACCATCGTCTACAGCATTCTCTCTTCTGCTGGCATCGCCCTTATGTTCACGTTTGTGCTGCCCTTTACCCGCCGCCTCCTGCCTGGTTGGGAGCTCCACTGGTATGCCAATGCCATCACGGGCGTGCTCACGGTGCTGCTCATCGCCCCCTTCCTCCGTGCCATCATCATGAAGAAGAACCACAGCAGCGAGTGGAAGACCCTCTGGAACGAGTCGAACCGCAACCGCCTGCCGCTCATCTTCACCGTGCTGGTGCGTGGTCTTATTGCTGTAGCGTTTATCTTCTATATCTGCAACTACTTGAGCCGCTTCACCAATGCCATCATGATCACCATCGGTCTGCTGGTCATCGTAGGCATCGTCTTCTCGCGTAGCGTGAAGCATCGCAGCATCGTGATGGAGCGCCTGTTTATGCTCAACCTCCACTCCCGCGACATCGACGCCCAGGTGCATGGCAAGAAGCGTCCGCTCTACGAAGGCAAGTTGCTCGACCGCGATATCCACATCGCCGACTTCCAGGTGCCCTATAACTCCATGTGGATGGGTTCTACGCTGAAGGAGCTGAACCTCGGTCAGAAGTATGGTGTCCACGTCAGCAGTATTCTGCGTGGTGGTATGCGCATCAATATTCCCGATGGCGACTACATGATCTTCCCTTACGACGTGCTGCAGGTCATCGGTAGCGACCAGCAGTTCACCGCCTTCCGCGAAGCCCTTGAGAAAGAGGTGCTGGGTGTTGATTACGAATGGGAGAACCGCGAGATGAAGCTTCGCCAGTTAGTGATTGGCGAAGACAGTCCTTTTGTCGGCAAGACGCTCATCGAGAGTGGCATCCGCGACATCTACAGTTGTATGGTGGTAGGTATTGAGGAAGGCAAGGAGAGCCTGTCGCGCTTTGCGCCCACCCGTAAGTTCAAGGCCGGCGACATCATCTGGGTGGTAGGCGAACTCGACGCCCTCCAGTCACTGCTTAATCATTGAATCCTGCTGTCAGCTCGCAGATCCTGACAATCACTTGCATGGCTTTCTCCATCGACTGTATGCTCACAAACTCATACGGTCCGTGGAAGTTCACGCCTCCCGCAAAGATGTTGGGGCAGGGCAGTCCCTTGTAGCTCAGCTGGGCGCCGTCGGTGCCGCCACGGATGGGCTTCACCTTGGGTGCCACCCCACAATCCTGCATGGCGTGCAGCACCAGGTCGATCACGTGCATCTGCGGATCAATCTTCTCCTTCATGTTATAATACTGATCCTTCAGCTCACAGCTCACGGTGCCTTCGCCGTAGCGCTCGTTCATTTGCGCTACCAGGTTCTCTATCAGTCGTTTGCGCTCCTCGAACCTGCTGCGGTCATGGTCGCGGACGATATAATGCAGCATGGCCTTTTCCACGTTGCTCTGGATACCTAACAGGTGGAAAAAGCCCTGATAGCCCTCGGTGGTCTCAGGTGTCTCGTCGGCGGGCAACAGCCCAGCAAACTCCGTCGCCAGGGCGTTGGCATTCACCATCTTCCCCTTGGCATAGCCTGGATGCACGCTTACACCTTTTATATATATCTTAGCCGAGGCCGCGTTGAAGTTCTCAAACTCCAGCTCGCCCACATCGCCGCCATCCATCGTATAGGCCCACTCGCACCCGAACTTCTCCACGTCAAAGTGATGGGCGCCCATGCCTATCTCCTCGTCGGGGTTAAAGGCTATGCGGATGTCGCCGTGGGGAATCTCCTGATGGTCGCGCAGGTAGCACATCGCCTCTACAATCTCCGCGATGCCCGCCTTATCGTCGGCACCCAACAGCGTCGTGCCGTCCGTCACTATCAGATCCTCGCCTACATGCTGCAGCAGCTCCGGGAACTTCTTGGGCCCCATGATCATCTGCTCAGAGAGGTGAATCTCCGATCCGTCGTAATGGCTCACTATCTGCGCCTGTATATTGGCTCCCGAGCAGTCGGGCGATGTGTCGTAATGCGAAATAAACCCGATGGTAGGCACTGCGCCTTTCATATTACTCTTCAGGGTGGCATAGATATAGCCTTTGTCGTCCATCTCCACGTTGCTGAAGCCCTCGCGCTCCAGCTCCGCCTTCAGGTAATTGGCAAACACCAGCTGTTTCTCTGTACTTGGCACGAGCTCGCTGTCCTCAGCCGATTGCGTGTCGAACTTCGTATAATTCAGGAACCGTTCTGTAATATTCATATCGTTCATTCTGTCTTTAGGCTGCAAAGGTACGAATAAGTGAGAGAAAAACCAAATAAATTAGCTATTTTAACCCCACCAACCCCACCAAAACGCTGGGAGGACCTGTGTTTATCAGGGTTTGCGCTTGGTGGGGTTCATGGTGGGGTTGGTGGTGGAGGTGATGGTGGGGGCGAAGTTGCCCTGAACCCCCAGTAAATAAAGGGATTCTGCTTATCTTGGTGGGGGTGATGGCGAAATTTCTAAAAGTTACTCGTAATGTAACCACCAGTTAGTAGTAAACTAAGTCATAGTTAGTCGTAATGTAACTGGTAGTTTGCAGTAAGCAAAGTCATAGTGAGCAGTATTCTCTCTGTCAGTGAGCAGTAAGCAAACTCCAAAATTCTCGAGAAAATTTAGAGGTTTACTCGGAGTAAAGTCCGGGTTTACTCCGAGTAAAGTCCCACTTTAGTCGTCACAAACTGCGAAAGATACTGTTTCGACTTACGAAAAAGGTCGTTTCACCATGCGAAAGATACTGTTTCGCACAACAAAACAAGTTGTTTTGCACCTGTTCCGATATGGCTTTACACCCGTAGATGACGTCTGCAACAAGAGGTGATGCATTTTTATGCCTATTAATTTGGAGAATAACGGAAAAAAGACTATCTTTGTCACCATATATAATATATATAATAAGGTATATGAAGAAGAGTATCGTTTTCGCACTTTTGTGCGTGGCGCTGACGGGACAGGCCCAGATGCAGCGCTCGGCTGATTTCCATAGTCGTTACCAGTTAAGTCAGGTGGTAGTGCTGAGTCGTCATAATATCCGTTCGCCGTTGTCGGGGCCAGAGTCGGCCTTAGGCAGGATCACGCCCCACGAGTGGTTCGCATGGTCGTCGGCTCCCAGTGAGCTGTCGCTCCGAGGGGGTGTGTTGGAGACGATGATGGGACAGTACTTCCGTAAGTGGCTGGTGAGCGAGGGACTGATGGCTGAGAATGCCATCCCCGCCGAGGGCACGATGCGATTCTATGCCAACTCGATGCAGCGCACCATTGCTACGGCCCAGTATTTCAGCAGTGGTATGCTGCCTGTGGCGAATATCGGGATAGAGCACCATTACGACGTGGGGACGATGGATCCGGTGTTCACGCCCCAGCTGACCTACGTGAGCGATGACTATCGGGAGAGGGCATTGAAGCAGATTGCCGATCTGTTCGGAGGTGGAACGATAGTAGGCATCGGCGAGAAGATGGCCCTGAACTTCGCACTGATGGAGCAGGTGCTCGATATGACACAGAGCAAGGCTTGTCAGCAGGGCGACAGCTGTGCTTTCAAGACAGATGATACAACGATTATACTGGAACTGAACAAGGAGCCAGGCATGAAGGGTGGCCTGAAACTGGGCTGCTCGGCATCGGACGCGCTGGTGCTGCAGTACTACGAGGAACAGGACGATGCGAAGGCCAGCTTCGGACATGAGCTGACGCTGGGCGACTGGGAGATGATCTCGGCAGTGAAGGAGTGGTATGGCGATGTGCTCTTTACAGCACCACTCGTGGCTGTGAACGTGGCTCATCCGCTGTTGCAGGAGATTCTCGAAGAGCTGAAGACGGAGGGCAGGAAGTTCAGTTTCCTCTGTGGACACGACTCGAACATCGGCAGTGTGCTGGCTGCCATCGGTGTTACAGACTATTCGCTGCCTGATGGTATCGAGAAGAAAACGCCCATCGGCAGCAAGCTCGTTGTGGAGAAGTGGCTTGGTACCGATGGACGCGAGTATGCGGCTGTGAACCTGTGTTATCAGAGTCTGGACCAGTTGCGCCATCTGCAAATGCTCTCGTTGGATAATCCACCTACCGTGTTCCGTGTGGTGATCGATGCACTGACGCCTAATGAGGACGGGCTCTATCAGTTGGACGACCTGAAAGCGCTCCTTGGTGAGCGCATCGCCCAGTACGACGATCTGGCTACGGCCATTAATGTGCCTCAGACCTCGAGGCCTTCTGATGAGGCGGCCACCGCCCGCATCTTCCGCCTCGACGGCACTCCCGCCTCTGCCGATACCACAGGCATTGTGATACAAGACGGCAGGAAAGTGGTAAGAAAGTGACCCCTTACAGAATCACGCCGAATGAGAGTGGCTGGAAGTTGACATCATCGCCGTAAGGAGAGCGCAGCATGTTCATGGGCGAGTATTTCACGTAGAGACTGAACCAGTTGTGTATGTTCACCTCGCCCATGATGTCGACTGTGACAGGACTCTGGTGGATGTGCTTATAGAGATCCTTCTGCTTCTTTCCATCGGCATCGTGATATCTGTTCTTGATGCTGGCATAGGTATTGAAGTTGATGACAGGACCTAGTCCAAAGGACACCTTATTGCCGCGGTAGCGCCACATGATCGGAATATTCAGACTGAATACCTTGAAACGTGAGAACTCCGGATCGAAGCCTGCGGGGTGCTCGCCCTCGATAATGGTTCCGTCGTCGAGCTTCTTAAAGTAATGGCGATCGTCAATACGGAAGTTACGCCAGTCGATGCCGAAGCCGATGGAATAGCCATGACGCGAGCCGTAGGCGTATCTTTCCCATTCAGAGATGATCCACATGATTTCCCATGAGCTGCCCACGGATGTCGAACCGTTGAACTTGGCGCCCACTGCCTGACATAAACCAAAGCCTGGGCGGGTACTCCATTCCTTACGTTCCAGGGGATAGCCCATATCTTTACTGTATCTCTTCGCGAAGTCGAAGTTCCAGCTATCCTTGTTGATGTCGACGGAACTGATGTAGTTGGAGTCGACGAGTTGGATGGTGCTCTCGTAGGTGTACTTCTCGTTGCCCTCCTTTCCGTATACTTTGATTTTCTGGATGGAATCGCCTGTGATGATGTCCACTTTCTGGGGCTTGATGATTGTCAGGGTGTCGTTTTCCTGAGCATTCACTGTGGCTGATGAAGCCAGCAATAAAAGAAACAATAGTTTTTTCATATCCTTTATACCTTATTTATTTTAAAATACTCTTCAATGTTTCGAATGAGGAGAGCGAGCCCTCCATATAGACAACAGTGATATCGCTGTTCTGACGCTTGTAGCAGAGGAAACGGTTCTGGCCGTTCTCCAGGGATAACTGCATCATCAACGTCTCCTTGGAGTGGCCCGTCTGACTCTGGCTGCTGCTTACGACATGTCTGAGATCCTGCTCTATCAGTTCCCTGACGCGCTTGATCTCCTTCGTGTCCTTAGCCTCGAAGCGCACACTGCGGAAGAAACTGAGCTGATATTTGCTCAAGGCTTTTCCCTTGACACGTGTCTCTACCATTCGCTCCTGAGGAATGATCTTTCCATCGAACAGCGGGGCGACATTCAGTCCGCTCTGGGCTTTTGCTATGGCTGCAAACGCAAGCCATATCATCATGATCAACAATCTCCTTCTCATATCATTCATTGCTAAATAATTCGTTCAATTGATTCTCTATCTCATCCTGAGGATTATCCTCAGTGATTTCTCCCATCGTACGTCGCATCTCGCTAAAGACGACGGTCTCGTCGGTGTACTTTTTGCCATAGACGTAAGCCACACATTCTTCCTGCCTTTCAACGCTGAGCCAATGGACAGCCATCATGGATACCACACCAACGATACAGGCGGCGGCCAGGATGGCTATCAGACGCTGGCGTACTGCCTTACGGGCCCTGCTGAGAGTCTTGCGTACGGCAACCTCCGTCGACCCCAGTACCATAGCAATCTCGCACATCTCCATGCCTTGCAGATGGCGCATCTTGAGAATGGTCCGTTGGGTGGATGGCAGCGTGTCAATTACCTGAAGCATCTGCTCAATCTGCTCACCATTGTCGCTGAGGTCTTCCGCTTCTGGCAACTGTGAGATGTCGACGGTAGGATGCTTCTTGCGCAGATGGTCGATACAGAGGTTCCTGGTCAGGACAGTGGCGATGCCTCCGATAGGAGCCACCAGCCTGTCGTGCATCAGCCAGAGCTTCACCATCGCGTCTTGGGCAATGTCCTCAGCCTCCTCACTATCCCTCAGATACCTCTGGGCGATACTGACAAGCTGATTTCTCAGTGCTTCTGCTTCGTGTTGAAACGCTTCTGTTGTCATTCTTTCGTGTTACTTTTTACCCTATATACGCAACAAACTCATATTTGTGACACAAACGTATTGCTTTTTTTAGGATCAGTCCGAGAAGTCCAACAGGTTTTTCGGACTGAGCCTTTTTATGATTCTTTGAGGAAGTGACCCCGTTGGGATTCAAACCCAAGACCTTCAGAACCGGAATCTGACGCTCTATTCAGCTAAGCTACGGGGCCGTGCTCATTCATAAGCGGATGCAAAGATACGACAAAAAAGTGAAAAGCGAAAAGTGAGAAGTGAATAGTTTAGTGATTTTATAATTTGTTAACGGGGCGTCTGGGTATACAAAGTGATAGGATATATCAACGAAATGTGACGTTTTGCAAAATTATTTTCAATTTTACTTGCAAATTAATAATAAATGTGTACCTTTGCAGCCGCAAATGAATCATAAACAATGATATGGGACAAGTAATTAAACCTGTGATGTATGAACCGCTGCTTGACACCAAGCAGACGGAGCAGGGTATCAAACTGATTAAGGATTTCTTCCAGCAGAACCTCTCTACAGAGCTGAGACTGAGACGTGTGACGGCTCCCTTGTTCGTGCTGAAAGGACTTGGTATCAACGACGACCTGAATGGTGTGGAACGTGCCGTCACCTTCCCCATCAAGGATCTGGGCGATGCCAAGGCTGAGGTGGTACACTCGCTGGCCAAGTGGAAGAGACTCTCGTTGGCAGAGTATAAGATAGAGCCTGGCTATGGCATCTATACAGATATGAACGCGATACGCGCGGACGAGGAGTTGGATAACCTGCACTCGCTGTATGTGGACCAGTGGGACTGGGAGGCTGTGATTAACAGGGAAGACCGTACGCTGGCTTTCCTGAAGAATATCGTGGAGCGCATCTATGCCGCCATCCGCAGAACGGAGTATCTGACGTGTGAGACTTATCCGCAGATCAAGCCCTTCCTGCCAGAGAAGATTCACTTTATCCATGCAGAGGAGCTGTTGAAGATGTATCCCGACAAGACACCGAAGGAGCGTGAGGATGCTATCTGCGAGGCTTACGGAGCCGTATTTGTAATAGGTATAGGTGGCAAACTCTCGAACGGAGAGAAGCACGACGGACGTGCTCCCGACTATGATGACTGGAGCACCATTGCCGAGAACGGTAAGATGGGACTGAATGGTGATATCCTCATCTGGTATCCTATTCTGGGTCGTTCGTTCGAACTCTCGTCGATGGGTATCCGTGTGGACAAGGAGAGTCTGCTACGCCAGTTGAAGATTGAGGGTAAGGAGGAGCGCGAACAGCTTTACTTCCACCAGCAGTTGTTGAACGACAAACTGCCGCTGAGCATTGGCGGCGGTATCGGACAGAGTCGTTTGTGTATGGTGCTGCTTCATAAGGGACACATCGGAGAGATCCAGGCCAGTATCTGGCCCGACGAGATGCGACAGCAATGCAAGCAACTCGGAATGAGCTTGATTTAAATCATCATTTTTAGGTATATGATAGTTAGGGGCCGATTTTTAACGAATCGACCCCTAATTTTTGATATTCGTCTTAGATTTTTGATATTTTTTAGGATTCGTGGGCATAAAGTGTACAATGTACGATAAAAAACACTACCTTTGCGGCAAATATTTCCATATTAATCATTTACTAACTGTTAAAACTGTATGAGAAAAGATCAAGTTACAGACAAGCTGTTGTCGGGTACTGGAGTACTTCGACGACTGATGTTCTTGGCTCTGATGGCGCTCTGCACTTCAAGTGCATTTGCCCAGAAACAGGTGTCGGGAACTGTGGTTGACGCTGCTGGTGAGTCTATCATCGGTGCCAGTGTCGTGGTTAAGGGAACATCTACAGGTACGGTGACTGACCTCGATGGTAAGTTCGTACTCCAGAATGTTCCAGAGAATGGTAGTCTCGTCATCAGCTACGTAGGCTATCGCACACAGACCCTTGCCGCTGCCGGTAAGAGTCAGTTCGACGTAACCCTCGAAGAGGACAAGCAGTTGCTCGACGAGGTGGTAGTCGTAGGTTATGGTGTTCAGCGCAAGAGCGACGTAACAGGTGCTCTGACCCGCGTAGGTGAGAAGGAACTGAACGCAAAACCCGTGAGCAATGCCTTCGAAGCCCTGCAGGGTAAGGCTGCTGGTGTGGATGTAACCACCAGTGAGCGTCCTGGTACCGTAGGTAGCATTACCATTCGTGGTACCCGTTCTATCTCTGCTTCGAGTGCACCTCTGTATGTTGTAGACGGTGTGCCCCTTCAGGCAGGTGGTATCGAGACCATCAACCCCCGCGACATTGAGAGCATCGACATTCTGAAGGATGCCTCTTCTACCGCTATCTATGGTAGCCGTGGTGCCAACGGTGTTGTTCTCGTAACAACCAAGCGTGGTCAGGAGGGTAAGATGCAGCTCAGCTACAACGGCTCTATGACCTTCGAGAAGATCGTCGACAAGAGTCCGGCTATGAACGCTAGCGACTATATCACATGGCGTCGTTGGGCTTATTACAACTCAGCCCCCGATAAGTACACCCCTGGTGATCAGCCTACTAAGGAGCAGGATATGGCTTTCTTCGCTGGCGACCAGACCGCTCTCGACAACGTGATGAAGGGTTGGGCCAGTGGCACTTGGGATGGTTCTAAGGTAACAGATACCGACTGGACCGACTTTGTAACCCGTACTGGTGTTACTCAGGAGCACACCCTCAGTGCACGTGGTGGTACGAAGAACCTCGCTGGTTTCGTATCTTTCGGCTACCTGAACAACAAGGGTACCCAGAAGGGTCAGAGCTATGAGCGTTATAACTTCTCTGCTTCTGCTGACGTACAGGGTACGAAGTGGTTCAAGACAGGTGGTTCGTTCAACGCTTCTTATGGCGTTCAGAAGTATGGTTACTCTGTACCTTACGGCACATCTACTGGTGCCAAGGAGCTCTACAGTGCCGCCAAGAGCATTCTGCGCTATACACTTCCTTATGATGAGAATGGTGATATCATTACCCAGCCGGGTGGATCAACCACTAATACCTATTCTATTATAGACGAGTGGAACAAGTCGAAGGATAACCGTGAGACCTTCCGCGTACTCGGTAGCTTCTATGCACAGATTGACTTCGGTCAGATCTTGGAGCCTCTGCAGGGTCTGCAGTGGAAGACCCAGTTCGGTCCCGACTTCCGCTACTATCGTCGTGGTAACTTCCTCGATAGCAGTTCTATCAGCCGCGCAGGTGGTAACAACACCGCCAGCCGTAGCGACGAGCGCCACTTTGCCTGGACACTCGATAACATGCTGATCTATAACAAGAGCATCAAGGAGCACACCTTCGGTATCACCCTGTTGCAGAGTGCCTCTAAGGTGAACAACGAGAGCAGTTCGATGAGCGGACAGAAATTCCCCATCCCATCATTCCTCTGGAACAATATGGGTGCCATCGACATCACTGACTCTCAGTATCAGGCTTCTATGGGTTCTGGTTTCTCTGAGAGCGCTCTGAGCTCTTATATGGCCCGTATCAACTACTCGTTCATGGATCGTTATCTGCTCACCGCCTCTGCCCGTTGGGATGGTGCCTCTGTACTCGCTGAGGGTAACAAGTGGGACTTCTTCCCCTCAATGGCCTTAGGTTGGCGCATGGAGCAGGAGAGCTGGTTGAAGGATGTTACCTGGTTGGATCAGTTGAAGCTCCGTGTTGGTGTCGGTGTAACTGGTAATGCTGCCGTTTCTCCTTATGGAACACTCGGTGTGATCAGTTCT
>JAEEGL016336145.1_pt1 | contig 15322 bp, 12 predicted proteins | sample 9134231 | NCBI WGS metagenome assembly JAEEGL01 (sample SAMN16246548, study PRJNA631951) | gut metagenome | biome: gut microbiome; feature: rumen; material: fiber-attached | host: Bos | place: Iran: Karaj | collected 2018-10 | reverse complement strand
AAGTGCGGCTTATCGACTATGTCATTACCAACTCGCTCGAGACAAAACCGCTTGCTGCTATTAAAGTTGAGATCGACGGAATGGTTTACAGGGCGGAGTCTACGGGCGACGGACAATACGATGCATTCGTCAAGGCTATGCGAAAGATTTTCCGCGAGAAGCTAAACAAGACTTTCCCCTTGCTTCATAACTACACCGTAAGCATACCACCGGGTGGAAAGACAGACGCTCTTGTGCAGACCGATATCACTTGGGCGGCAAAGCGCGGGCCGCTGAAGACTCGCGGACTCGATGCCGACCAGACGAGCTCTGCAATAAAGGCAACTATGAAAATGCTCAATATGGTTGAGTTCTCGGATATAGAATGAATAGGATGAAAGACTATTTGATAAAAAACATATTGACATTTGTTCTTGTCATTGTGTCATTCTCTTGTCTTGCTCAGAACGCGGATACGCTCTCTGTCAGTCAGCAGGTAGATGAAGCGGTCGAGAGCATGCTTAAAAACGGCCAGGCTTGCCTGATGAACAACGAATGGGAAATGGCCCGCAAGCACTTTAGCGAGGCTCTCGAAAAGTCGCCCGGTAACCTGACGGCCTTGTTCTTCAGGGCTTTCGCCGATGAGCAGTTGGGGAAGTTCAATTTCGCACGTGCCGATTACGAACAGATATTGAAGGTTGTGCCGACACATTTCGAGACTCGTCTATGCTTGCTCTTGCTCAATCAGCGCGATAGTCATCTTACTGAAGCCTTTGATCAGGCTAATCAACTCGTTGCGCTTTATCCCGATAGCGCTTCGGTGTATTTCGCAAGGGCAGGGGTTGAGAAAGAAATGGAGATGTTAGAGCTGGCAGAAGGCGATTATGTTAAAGCACTCGATATTGACAAGAAAAACAATGATTACCTGCTTTCATTGATGGAGACTCGTCTCTACATGGCGAAATTCGATTTAGCATACGCTGATTTGGAGTTGCTTACCAAACGAGGGGTGGCAAGAAAGTCTTTGCAAAACTATTTCGACATTTGCTCAAAACGAATAGTTCCCAAAAAGCAAAAGAGGGAATGAAAATAGAAAATACAGAAAAAATTGCATGCGAGAGTAATTATTTGTAAATTTGCAATCAGAAACTAAATAACAAATGCCTATGATAGCGAGAATATTGGTTGTTTTATTATGCTTCACGCTTTCGATATCGATGTTTGGTCAGCAAGATAATACGTATGTTGTAAAGAAGAAGGATACGGTATATGGCATTGCTAAGAAATACGGCGTCACAATCGACCAACTGACAGACGCTAACCCAGGACTTGATGCTGCCGGCACTCAACTGAAAAAGGGTATGACTATTGTCATTCCACCGTCAGATGGTTATACGATAATACCTAATGCGACCGCTAACACATCAACAACTACCCCAAATGTTATAAAGGTGGGAGTGATGCTTCCTCTACACGATAACGACGGTGACGGACGAAGGATGACGGAGTACTATCGTGGCATCCTCATGGCATGTGAGAATCTGAAACGCGAGGGCCTATCTATCGACATCAGGGCTTGGAACGTTGATATAAACGCAGACGTCAGGGTGAGTCTTCTTGATGAAGAGGCGAAGAGCAGGGATCTAATATTTGGCCCTCTATATACAAAACAGGTGAAGACGCTTGCCGATTTCTGCCGCTCGAATGATATAAAACTTGTCATTCCTTTCTCGATAAGTGCAAACGATGTGGAGACGAATCCGAGTGTCTTCCAGGTGTATCAGTCGCCAACGCTGGTCAGTGAGCAGAGCGTAAGGGCATTTCTCGAAAGGAGCAAAGGGTGCCACGTAGTTATTGTAGATTGTAATGACTCAACATCGAAGAAAGGTGTCTTCACTAAAGAACTTAGGGCGCAACTCGATAAGAACTCAATAACATATAACCTTACGAACCTCACATCAACCGATGAACAATTCGCGAAGGCATTTGTCTTGGGCGTTGATAATATGGTTGTGTTGAATTCGCCTAAGAGCTTGTATATAAATAAGTTTGTAGAACGTATTGAAGTTCTGCGTTCTGTCAACCCCACGCTGTCTGTGTCGCTCTTTGGATACACTGAGTGGCTGATGTTCGCAAAGTCGCTGAAGAATATATTCCACAGATATAATGTCTATGTGCCCACGTCGTTCTATTATAATGACGCTTCTGAGCCTACATTACAACTGGGCCGCAAGTATAAGTTGTCGTTCGGAAGCGATATGATTTATGCTTTGCCGTACTTCGCACTGACGGGTTACGATCATGCTCAGTATTTCTTACGCGGAATGAAGAAATACGGCAACGAGTTTGTGGGAAGCAGCGAGCAGAAGGCTTACGACGCCATTCAGACACCGCTGGTGTTCAAGCGCGCATCGGAGGCAGGTGGAATGCAGAACACCGAGTTCATGCTTATACATTACACCAAAGAGGGTGGAATAGAGTCGATGAAATATTGAGTTTAATTCTTAAATATCTGTTGTTTTGAAGTTTAAAATATTTGTCATATTACTGTTCGCGCCATTAGTTTCTTTTGCCCAGATAGGTGAGCACAGAAACACATTGTCTGTCGGCGTGAATGGCGGATATTCTATGAGCAGGGTCGGCTTTTCTCCTAAAGTGACTCAGTCGATGCACGGCGGCATGGTGGGAGGATTGTCAGTGAGGTATATCTCTGAGAAGTATTTCAAGACGTATTGCTCAATTTATGGCGAAGTAAATCTGCTTCAAGGTGGTTGGAATGAGAAAATCGTCGATATAGAAGAGAATAAGGTTGTAAACTCCACGACTGGGCAACCAGAGGAGTATAGCCGCACGTTGTCTTACATCGAAGTGCCTATCTTCGCACAACTGGCGTGGGGAAAGGAAGAGCGCGGATGTAAATTCTTTGTTCAGGCTGGACCTAAAGTCGGTTTCATGCTTGGTGAGAAGACAACGGCCAACTTCGACATTAATGACATGAACATTACCGACCGGGCTAATAAGGAGACGACACAATACGGTATGGATGTGGAGAACAAGTTCGACTACGGTATTGCCGCAGGCTTGGGAATGGAATACTCCGTACCTCGTGTCGGGCACTTCATCGTGGAGGGCAGGTACAACTTCGGCTTGGGCAATCTGTTCGGAGATTCCAAACGCGACTATTTCTCAAAGTCGAACAACACTGGGTTCAATGTGAAGATCATTTATATGATGGATGTGAAGAAATAAGAAAGGAGACAAGGAATTCACGAGTCTCAGAACAAATGAATTCATTGTGTTCGCGATTTTCTTGAACTCCCTGAACATCCTGAATTTTTCTATCTGAGAAACAACTAAATAATAAATAAAAAAACAACAAAATTATGTTTGAAGGACAACCTAAAGGACTTTATGCGTTGGCATTGGCCAACACTGGTGAACGATTTGGCTATTACACGATGATAGCTGTTTTCGCACTTTTCTTACGTGCCAACTTCGGTCTCGATGCCGGATGGGCTGGCGAGATTTATGGCGACTTCCTCATGCTCGTCTATTTCCTGCCTATCCTCGGCGGTATCATGGCCGATAAGTTCGGATTTGGCAAGATGGTCACCATCGGTATCGCCATCATGTTTCTGGGCTATCTGCTGCTCTCCATCCCTCTCGGCGGCAAGGCTGTTGGTCTTGTAGCTATGCTCATCGCACTGGTACTCATCAGCTTCGGAACAGGACTGTTCAAGGGCAATCTACAGGTGATGGTAGGAAATCTCTACGACGACCCCCAGTATGCTGACAAGCGCGACGCGGGCTTCTCAATCTTCTACATGGCTATCAACATCGGCGCATTGTTTGCTCCTACTGCGGCCATCAAGATTTCGGAGTTCGCCAAGAACTCACTGGGCTACACTGCGCCGGGCGAGGCTTATCACTTCGCCTTTGCTGTGGCGTGTGCCTCGCTCATCCTCTCTATCGCCATCTACTACGCCTTCCGCGGCACCTTCCGCCACACTGAAGGAGGCAAGAAGTCGAGCGTGAAGGCGGCCAATGTGGCACCAGAGCCTGTGCTCACCAAAGAGGAGACAAAGCAGCGAATAGTGGCTCTCTGCCTCGTCTTCGCGGTGGTGATATTCTTCTGGATGGCGTTCCACCAGAATGGTCTATCGCTCACGTATTTCGCCGATGAGTTCACCGAGCATTCGGCCTCAGGTGCTAACATCATGCCGTTCGATGTAATCAACCTTGTGATGATTATCTTCATGGTGTATGCTGGCTTCTCTTTCTTCCAGAGCAAGAAGCAGGACGTGAAAGCCATTTCCGCAATCGTCTTCCTAGCCGCCCTCGGCGTGCTTTACTATAAGTATTATCGCGCAACGGGCGAGATTGCCATCTCTGCTCCTATCTTCCAGCAGTTCAACCCATTCTATGTCGTTGCGCTTACCCCTGTGTCGATGGCGATATTCTCGTCGTTGGCAAAGAAAGGCAAGGAACCCTCTGCACCGCGAAAGATTGCTTATGGGATGCTCGTCGCAGCATCTGCATTCCTCGTCATGATGGTAGCATCGCAGGGGTTGAATACCCCTAATGAGCAGGCCGCTCTCGTGGAGGCAGGAGCCGAGGCACCACTCGTGTCGCCATATTGGCTCATCTCTACCTATCTCATCCTCACTTTCGGCGAGCTGCTTCTCTCGCCAATGGGTATCTCGTTTGTCTCAAAGGTAGCGCCTCCGAAATACAAAGGCCTGATGATGGGCGGATGGTTCGGCGCAACCGCCATCGGTAACAAGCTCGTCAGCGTCGGAGGTTATCTCTGGGGCAACTTGCCCTTATGGGTTGTTTGGGGCGTGTTCATTGTGCTCTGCCTGCTCTCAGCCCTCTTCATGTTCGCCATGATGAAGCGCCTCGAGAAGGTGGCGAGATAGTTATTTAAAAAATAAGAATAGCCCTGCGCAGGGCTATTCTTATTTTTTTATCGTTTACTCGCAGGACAATGATTGCTTATCCTCGGCAAGGGTAATCGTTATGGTGTCGCCAGGCGATTTTCTGGCTTCGATGATTATCTGGCTTACGGGGTCTTCAATTAGTGTCTGAAGGGCACGCTTCAGCGGTCGGGCTCCAAACTGGATGTCGTAACCTTTCTGCGCGATGAAGTCTCTTGCCGTATCGTCGATGTTTAGGGTATATCCCAACTCTCCAATACGCTCACAGAGCTCTTCAAGTTCGATATCAACAATTTTCCGTATTGCATCAGAAGAGAGTTGGTCGAAGGTGATAATCTCGTCGAGGCGGTTAAGGAATTCGGGCGCAAACTGACGCTGAAGGGCTTTCTGAACAATTTGCCTTGCTTTTATACGATCGTCGTCGCTAAGCGAATCGCTCAGGCTTCCGGCATTGAATCCCACGCCTCTACCAAATTCCTTCAACTGACGTGTGCCGGCATTTGACGTCATAATGATTATTGTATTACGGAAATCAATGTGCCGTCCGTTGCCATCGGTGAGTCGCCCTTCGTCGAGCACTTGTAGAAGCATGTTAAACACTGCGGGGTGGGCCTTCTCGATTTCATCGAGCAATACAATAGAGTAGGGATGTCTGCGCACCTGCTCAGTGAGCTGTCCGCCTTCTTCGTATCCCACATATCCTGGAGGTGCTCCGATGAGTCGTGAGGTGTTGAACGATTCGGTGTATTCGCTCATGTCGATGCGTATAAGTGCTTCGTCAGTAGAGAACAGTCTCTGCGCAAGTCGCTTGGCAAGATACGTCTTACCCACACCTGTGGGCCCGAGGAACATGAAGACTCCTACGGGGCGATTGGGATTGCGAAGTCCGATACGGTTGCGGCGAATAGCCCTGACAAGTGTATCGACAGCATTATCCTGAGCAATGACGCTCTGTTTCAGTTCTGAGTCGAGGTGTTTCAGTCGCAACGTTTCTGTGGTGTTTAATTCTCCCACAGGAATACCAGTTGAAAGTGAGATAACAGCAGCCACATCATCGGCAGCGATTACGGGGCGGTTGTCGGTGTCGCCTTCTTGCCATTGTTTATTCAACTTGTCAAGTTCGCTTTCGAGCTGAAGCTGCCTGTCACGAAAACTTGCCGCGAGTTCAAAATTTTGATTGCGAACCGCATCCTGTTTCTTCTCCTTCACAAAGGCAATTGCCTTCTCCTTTTCGGCTATCGACGGCGGCATTACAGCATTCGCAAGACGCATGTGCGCGCCAGTCTCGTCAAGGGCGTCGATTGCTTTGTCGGGGAATTGGCGGTCGCTTATATAACGCCCAGTGAGCTTCACACATGCTTCGATTGCCTCGTTGCTGTATGTCACTCGGTGATGACTCTCGTAGCGGTCTTTAATATTGCGCAATATCTGTAGCGTTTCCTCTTCTGTTGTGGGGTTTACGACAATCTTCTGGAATCTGCGTTCAAGAGCGCCGTCTTTCTCAATACTGTTGCGATACTCGTCGAGTGTAGTGGCACCGATACATTGAATCTTTCCTCTCGACAATGCAGGTTTCATTATATTCGCAGCATCCATACTTCCAGGTGCGCTTCCCGCACCGACGATAGTGTGTATCTCGTCGATAAATATAATGATGTCGGGGTTCTGTTCCAACTCACGGATAAGTGCCTGAATCCTTTCCTCGAATTGCCCACGATATTTTGTACCTGCGACAATACCGGTAAGGTCAAGACTGACAATCCTCTTGCCGAAGAGAACCGGCGATGTCTTATGGGCGGCAACCAACTGAGCCAATCCTTCAACGATGGCACTCTTGCCCACACCAGGCTCGCCAATGAGGACAGGGTTGTTCTTCTTTCTGCGACAGAGTATCTCTGTCAGTCGCTGAATCTCTTTCTCCCTGCCAACGACAGGGTCGAGTTTCCCCTCTAAAGCAGCTTGGGTAAGATCAGTCGAGAACTTGTCGGTCACCGGTGTCTTCCCACCGCCCTTAGTCGCTGTGGCGGCACTTGTCTTCTGTGAACCGTTTGCTCTGTTGTCAGAAGGTGGAATATCGTCAGCATCCTCATCGTCGTGAATAAAGTAGCTGTCGTTTGCCGTAGCAGTCTTTTGCATTATGGCGTCGAGTGTTTCCTTATATGTCATATTGTTCTCTTCTAATATGTCTTTTGCTAAATTACCTGATTGATCATGCATAATGGCAAGCAGGAGGTGATAAACCTCCACCGTTTCCGACTTCATCAGACGAGCCTCAAGAACAGCAAGCTTTAAAATGTTATTAGCCTTATCATTCAAGAATATCTCGTTGATGGGTGTAGCCGGCTTCGACATATCGACGTTCATCTTCTCCTCAATATCTTTCTTCAGAGTATTGCAATCGATATTGTGCTTAGCGAACAATTCTTCAGTGGTATTGTCGTTGCCACGCAGTATTGCAAGCAACATGTGCTCAGGGGCTATCAACTGGCTTGAGAGTCGCGACGCCTCTTCTCTGCAGAAAGCTAATATCTCTGATATCTTTTGTGAAAACTGATTCATTTGTTGTCCTGTGAATAATTAATATATCTTATTTACCATCAAACATCGTGCCAATTATTGTTCCTCTGTCTTTTTCAGCCTCTGTCGGATGCCATTTGCCATTCGCTTAATCTGTGCCAATCGCTGCTGAGAGTCGTTCGAAGCGTATTTCTCGTAATAAGCCTGAGCACTTTGCAGCATGTCGTATGCCGATTCTTGGTCTGACATGTTTAAATAGCAGAAGGCAAGTCGATAAAAAGCTTGTCCCTTTTCATTATTGTAACAGACATTCAGGAATCGCTCATACGCAGGAATCGCCTGCTCGTATTGTTCAAGCAAGAAATGACTCTCTCCGCAACAATTGTAATACACCGCCTGCTCATGTGGCGCAAACACCGACAATGTGTCAATGAGCGGATCGAGATAAAAGCACGCTTTTTTGTAGTCGTATTCATAATACTGACACACTCCGATGTAAGCTTTATATCTGATATCAAGTTCATACTCCTTGTCGAGAAGCTCGAAAATGAGTAGCGACTCATGATACTTTCCGCTTTGGAAGTATTCAATCGCCATCCCCAACCGTTCACGAGCCGTTATCTGGGCGTTACAGGCTTGATATGTTGAAGATAAGAGTACGATAATTGATAACAATCGGCTTTTCATCATTTTATTCAGTATAAAAATCAATCACTCGTTTAATAGCACGACGGCACACAGGACAGAAATCGGGATTTGTGTTTGTGCGCATCCTACAGTCCTTTGCTGAGCGATAGACACCTTTCAAACTATATCCAGCCTTTTCATATACTCCAACACCATTTGCCGGTGTGAAACTCTCGGGAGTGGGGAGTGGAGTGTTGTCGTCGAGCATATCTTTCCACTTGCTGTTGAAATCGTTGAGCGTGGTGATGTTCTGTTCCCATGGCTCTACATCAAGCGGATACATACCCAATTGTTCGTATTCGTAAGCATATTCATCGGCAAGTCCGGCGAAACTGTGTCCGAATTCGTGAACGACAACAGGCTTGAACATCTTATGGTCGGTCATAGAGAGGTTGTAAGAGTTGAGTATTCCTCCGCCGCCATACTCGGCAGTGTTCACAAGAATGATAATGTGCTCATAAGGTATTCCTGCCAGCACATCGTGAAGACGTTTTAGACTCAACGTTGTCAGATAGCGATTGCTGTAAAATGTATCGAAATGCGAGTTCAGTGGAGTGTTTTTCCAAACGCCCTTACATGGGTCGCTCGTCCCACTGTCTTCCGAAACAGGTTTTACCGCCACCACATTGAATTTCGACTTTTCCGATGCGAAAGGTTCATGAGCAAACATTGCATCGTTTGCCTTGCGTACATCCGACAGGAACTTTCCCATCTCCTTTGCTGTGTATCCCTCGGCAACGTATGCGATGTTAATACAATTGTCAGCATCTGCTGCTTTCATCACCGTCTCATATGGCGTCTTCCGTTTCTCTCCGATATGACGAATCAATATATCTGTGGGCACAACATTATGGGTAAACGACGCAATCCTCTCACGGCGACTGTTATATAGTTCTACGCTCACGACAACCGTGTCCTTAGGCATAGGCACAAGGAACACATTCTCAAAACTCTTACTTGTCGTCTTAGCCTCGTCGTAGTTAATCCATTCCTGGAACAGGGTAGAGAAACTGTTTCTGTAGATCATCGTACCATCCTTTGCTCTTACCGTGATTTGCCCATTACCTTCCATTGGAACGTCGGCTAATCTCTTGCGCTTGCCGTACCACCCAGGCGATGTGCACAACTCATCAAGCGCAATATGTTGCTCAACATTGTTACCTGCGAAGTTGTAATCAATGCGCAGTGTGTTGTCGGTGAAATAATCATCGAAATCCTGGCACCATGCCTTGTCGGCAAAACAAAGCGATGCAATAACAATCACAAACAATATTCTTTTCATATTTAATTAAACTATGTCTTTTCACCTTTCACAAACGCTTTCACATATTCCCTTTCCCAATCATCGACATGATACATATTGTCGTCGAACTTCAGGATGTCTATGTCGAGCGTAATGATCCCTTTTGCCCGTTTGCTCTTTCTGTCACCATGTCGTCGCTCACATCTCTTTGTCAAAACTAGCAACTCATCATACTCCAAATCTGTAGTCCCCGACATGATGCCATTCGTAAACATTGGCGACACTATTCCTACGGGTTTTGTCAGCATACAACCGCTCCAACGGATGACCTTTACTACCTCTGTCACTTCTGCCACAGCGTGCTCAATAATATCACTGCCATTGGTAATATTAGAGCCAAATGCAAGCAATACATAATGTTTCATCGCTGCGAAGTTACGGCAAAATAACAAAATAACAAAATAACAGATTAACAAATTAACAAAATAACAGATTAGCAAATTAACGATTTCAAGATTTACCATCCCCCTTGGGGGATTACAGTGGGCTCCAAATTATCAAAAACATAGCCCGTTAATCTGTTAATCCGTCAATTAATTCTCACCACTCTGATTCCTATTTGCGAGGGATGACGCTGCATATACTGATAAAGCGTTATAGGCTCAAAGACGACCTTTTTATGTATCGATGATGCATTCATCAGATGAAGCGTGCCTTTTTGCCACACTGCCAGACCGATATGCGACGTGTCAAGGCCAGGTTTGTTCGTTACAATAACTATTATGTCGCCGTTATGTATAAGTGTTTTCAGTGCCGGGTTGTTGAGATTGCGTTTGGGGATATAGTGTTGAATGCGCCCTGTGAGTGCTTTTTCCGTAGCTTTAATCTTCTGGGTGATTTCTGAATTACCGTTCATCATTGGATAGAGAGCGGGGTGGGTTGTCATAAACGAGATGTTGAGCTGCTGACTACCGTTAAAATGTTTATACACATTGTGGCATTCGTTGGCAATGCCCTGTTTTTCAGCATTGTCTATCCACGATGTGAAATAATGAAGACGATTCTCATAGGCAATAACTCCTCCGTTGTATCTGATTCTTCGCAGATTCGACTTGAAGTCGTCGAAGCTGCAACTTCCTGCTTTTATGGTAAGATAAATGGCGAGTACATTTTCTACAAATGTGGTGCAGTCGAGTTGTCGAAGATTAATGACAAGTTGTTCAGTAGGGTTTACCTCAAGCGTTTTCCCTACATATGGAATACCTAACATTTGCTTGCCAATTGCAACAATAATACTTTCTGTGTTGCAAGTGTTTTTTATGCTGCTACCATCAAAAGTGTGTGTCACATTATAAATGATTTCGGCAACACGAGTACTGTCATCAGTCGCTGTGACCGACTGCGAATGGGCAGAACTTACTGCAAGTAATACAAAAGCAACAATATGTATTAATCTAAATAGCATTTTCTCAATGTGTTAAAAACTCATAAGGAAGAAATATGTTTTCTATCTTAAAGTTTCCCTAGAATTCTGTCCATTACCCAGTTGACAGGAGTCGCACTCACACTTTTGCATCGGCACAGCCCAAAGCCCTGCAAGTCTTCTATAACTGCCTTGATTATTGGTAGTTGCACATACGGCGGGTTCTCTATTGAAATACGTGTAGTACCTTCGCTTGTGGTAAGTTCGATAGGATCGTAGTTGTACACAGAAAAAGATAGTGTCCCTTGCTGCCCTACAACAGTTATTCTGTCCTCCCTTGAACTCTGATGCGCCACAAAGCACCATGAGCCACTTCCAGGCATCCCGTTTTCGAAACGGAAACTTGCGCTCACCGTGTCTTCGGCAGAATATAGTCCGGCACGATTTGCCTTATATCCATGAGCATGGGTTATGACGCCGAATATCTCCTGAATAATGTCGAGCTGATGAGGTGCCAAATCATAGAAATAGCCACCGCCAGATATGTCGGGTTGTAATCGCCAAGGTAGCTCTTTCACTGCGTTATGGTCAAGTTCGCGTGGCGGTACAGAGAAACGAATCTGCACATTAAGGCAGCGGCCGATGACACCACTGTCGACAATCTCCTTCACTTTCTGGAAGTATGGCAAATAACGTCGGTAATATGCGACGAAACATGGAATCCCAGTCTCTTCGCTTACCCTGTTTATGCGGGCACAGTCGTCGTAACTGGCGGCAAGTGGTTTCTCCACATAAACTGGTTTGCCAGCTTTCATTGCCATAATGGCAAATGTGGCATGACTCGAGGGTGGAGTGGCAATATATATAGCATTGATGTCTGGGTCGTCAATCAGCTGTCCAGCATCGGTGTACCATTTCTTTATCCCTCTCTCCTGAGCATACGTCCTTGCTTTATCGGCATTACGACTCATGACGGCTTCGACATGAGAGCCCTCAACCATATTGAATGCCGGTCCCGATTTCTTCTCGGTAACCTCGCCGCATCCTATAAATCCCCAACTGATAAGTTTCATATATAATTATATAATGTAGAGTTGATAGTGTAGAGTGTAGAGATAGTGTAGAGTGTAGAGTTGACTACGTCGAACTTTTCACTTTATGTCGTTTCTCTCCATGAAGTTTGGCTGCGCCTCGGCATAGAGTAAACTCTCTGCACTCAGCTTGCACAAACTTTTCACTTTTCACTTTTCGTTTTCTTTTTGCCCCTCCACGTCTCAATAAGTCTTCGTGCTATACTCATCTCATCGGGCAGGGTAGGGAGATTGTCTCGTGAGAACCATCCCCCGTCGGCTATCTCATCGTGTTGAAGTCTTATTTCACCACTCTTGTATCTTGCGAAGAAACCCACCATCAATCCACAAGGGAATGGCCAAGGCTGAGAGGCATAGTATCTGATGTCGTCAATCTCAATGCTTGTCTCCTCTGCCACCTCACGTATGACAGCCTCTTCAAGAGTCTCACCCGTCTCGACAAATCCTGCCACAAGCCCATAGAAGTTACGCTTGAAGTTATTCGCCCTAACAAGCAGAGCCTCATTACCTTTCTCTATTAATACAATAATAGCAGTCGATAACAACGGCCACACCTCGTTACCACATTTCTCGCAACACTTCGATATCTCGGTATGCATTCTCATCCCGCCGCCACAAATGCCACAATAGCGGTTGTTACGACTCCAATACACCAGTTCGTAGCATTTACCCGCCTTTGCGCACAAATCATGGTCGAGTTTGTAATACGCCTGTCGCAGGTTGCACATCTCATACTCGTCATCGTTTCGAGGGTAGTCGGTTTCGAAAGCCACCATCTCCCCACCGTCTGTCGAGAGTGTTATCGCCTCCACGTCAGGCACCATTCCTGCCGGGGGGACGCCGCCCATTGGGATATCATAACCCCCGTCGCCATTTTTGTGCAACATGATGTCGCCCTTATGGAAAATGAAAAATAGTGTCATAGTCAATACCGTTGTTCGGATTTCGTTTTTTGGGGGAAGGGGTTCTCATGTTACCTGTTGAACAATAACTTCCTATCGCGCTCTATAGCGGGTTTTGTCCATTCCTCTGGCACGAATCTCCAGTTATTATGCGCCACGGGGTTCATCGTGCCGACTTGCTTTATCTTCTCCATGAGGTAATAGCGTTGGTCGCGCTCACTTTTCCATATGATGCGCTTTTCTATCTCTTCCTTCGACAGTCCTGCGCCTTTTGTCAGCAGCTCCCCGCCACCGTTGCCACGATAGCTGTTCATCACCACCTTATACCATTTGTCTTTCTCAAACTTCTCGCCGTTGCTCATACCGAGGATGTTCACCTTCTCACCGTCGGGCTTTGTCACGTCAACCTCATAGTCGATTCCCACGGCACTGTCGAAGTTGAAAGTCATATTCTTGAATCCCGTGCGCTGGTTATCGTTCACCGTGCGAGTGTCGAGCATCATGATATGGTCATCGGGCGATTTCATGGTGTTTACCCACAGATCGTAGCTCATCTCCAGATGCTTGCGTATCTCCTCGCCAGTCATTCGAAGCACATAGATGCGGTTTTCGAATTTATAGAGATTGAACAGGTCACTAACTCTGATGTTGCCTTTCTTAATCCTTGCATTAAACATCAGCGGGGCATTGAACGAGATGTCTGCTCCTGTCTTCTCCAGTTGCAGGTCGTGGATGATATCGACGAAAGCACTGCTGCCGAAGAAGCTGTCACGCGAATACAAGTCGTTCTCCATCTCGCCGATTACCTGTTCTGTGAACGCCTTCACCTCGGCAATGTCGTCCTTGAACATCTCCATATACTCGTTGTCAATGGCAGTCTTGTTGATATCCACCAATTCGCCCGTCACCTTCTTGGAGAGTATCTTCGCCTTACCGCCACGCCGCGTCTTCACCTTCATCTCGATAGTAGCCACGGCAAGGCATCGGGCGGCATTTGCAGGATTGAGGCATACCACGCGGTCACCGTTCACATTCGTTACTTCGCCGACGTAGGTGTTGTGGTCGTGACCAAACAACACCAGATCGAATCCCGCCACTTCTTTCGCCACTCTTAGCGACGCATCTTCCTCGTATTCTTCGGTCGTAATACCACCTTCACGGCCCGAGTGGAACAAGCCTATCACTATGTCAGCTTTCTCCGTCTCTCTGACACGCTTCACCCATTTGCATGCCGCTGCCGTCATTTCGTCGAAATGCAATCCGCTCCACAGGTCTTCGTTAAGCCAGTTAGGAATAGCGGGGGTGATCATTCCAATGACTGCAATTCTCACTCCGTCGCGCTCTATTATCGTGTAAGGCTCTACGTATGGCTTACCCATCTGCCTGTCGATGATATTTGCACCAAGAATAGGGCAGCGTGTCTCGCTAATCCACTTGTCGTACACCTCGTGGCCTGTTTCCACGTCGTGGTTTCCCATCGTCTGGGCGTCGTACCCCATCGCATTCGTCACCTTGGCAACGATGTTCATCTTGTCGGTAGCGATGTAATTGGAGTAATAGCACACCGGTTGGCCTTGTAATATGTCGCCGTTGTCGAGCAGAATGACATTCTTGCCATATATACTGCGCAACTCTTTTATATATGTCTGCGCCCTTGCCAGTGAGCCGTTCACATCCCGCCGATTGATGAAGTCGTAAGGGAAGAAACTGCCGTGGACATCACTCGTCTCCACCACCTTCAGCGTAACGGTCTTCTCCCTCGCACCCACCGCCACGGCAACAGCCACCGCCAGACACAGCAATATGGTTATCTTCTTCATCATGATGTTTTCGTTTATATTGCAAAGTTACAAATATATTGGGAAACAAAAAACATATAAACCACTTTTTATTACAACAATTGTTGACATTTGTTTTGCATGTGCGACTTTTTCGTGCACTTCATAATGTTGAAAGATTGCTCCAGATGCATCATTAAAGAGGCTTTTATGCGCGGGAAAAGAGGCTCTTATGTTAAAGATAATGGGCTTTTATCTTTGACAAAAGGGCTCGTTTGCTTTGTTAATTAAATGAAAAGGTGATTTACCGGCGAGAGGTGAAAGAAGTTTTTGTTAATTTGTTAATCCGTTATTTTGTTATTTTGTTATTTTGCCGTACCTTCGCAGACGGGTTTAAACATCGGGATTATGATTGTTGTGAAATTTAGCGGCGTCGCGCTGTCATCTGCTGAGAGCGTCGGCCGCATCTGCGAGATAGTGAAGCACCATAGCCAGAACGAGAGTGTTGTGGTTGTGGTTAGTGCTGCCAGTGGTATTACCGACAAGCTGATAGCTGCTGCCCGTCAGGCTTTGGATAAGGGAAAATGGTCTGACACATGGCAGTTAATGCGCGACGAACACATGGCACTCGCCGAGAGTGTGGTGCCGAAGGATGTGCTGGGGCAGGTGAAGGTCGACATAAGCGATATGTTCGGACAGCTGCATAGTATTTTTCTTGGTGTAGAGTATGTCGGTGATTTGAGTCGCAAGACACTCGATACTGTT
>JAEEGL014765438.1_pt1 | contig 15322 bp, 8 predicted proteins | sample 9134231 | NCBI WGS metagenome assembly JAEEGL01 (sample SAMN16246548, study PRJNA631951) | gut metagenome | biome: gut microbiome; feature: rumen; material: fiber-attached | host: Bos | place: Iran: Karaj | collected 2018-10 | reverse complement strand
CTCAGTCATGAATGCCTGACAGAACTTCATGACCTCATTGTCACTCTTTCCACGGATCGAGAAGTCAGAACCTCCCTTACCACCACCCATAGGCAGGGTGGTCAGTGCGTTCTTGAAGGTTTGCTCGAATCCGAGGAACTTTAGGATGGAAAGGTTCACTGACGAGTGGAAACGCAACCCTCCCTTATATGGACCGATGGCACTATTGAATTGTACTCGGTAGCCGAGGTTCACTTGTACCTCTCCCTTGTCGTCAATCCAGGGGACACGGAACGTTACGATACGCTCTGGTTCTACAATTCTTTCGATAATTTTTGCTTTCTCGAATTCGGGATGTTGGTTATACACATCCTTAATGGATTCAAGAACTTCTCTTACAGCTTGTAAGTACTCTAACTCGCCTGGATGTTTCTGCTCCAGGGCTTGCATGATTTTTTCAACTTCCATAGTCTTCAATGGTTTCTAGTTTGTTACTAAATTGTTATTATTGATGGTGCAAATATAGAAAAATAATCGGCACCCTCCAAGGAAAGTGCCGAATATTTTTCTCATAAAGTTACATTTTGTTAAATCTTGGCCAAAGCTTGCTTGATATCGTCGAGAATATCCTCCACATCTTCGATACCGACAGAGAGACGAATCAGGTCGGGAGCGACACCTGCCTCGAGTAACTGCTCGTCTGAGAGTTGGCGATGGGTATGGCTGGCAGGGTGGAGCACGCAAGTGCGGGCATCTGCCACATGCGTTACAATGTTGATCATCTCCAGTGAGTCCATCCACTTGATGGCCGTCTCACGCGTACCTTTCAAACCAAAAGCAATCACGCCACAACTACCGTTAGGCAGATATTTCTGTCCAAGGGCGTAAGCCTTGTCATCAGGCAGACCGCAGTAGTGAACCCAAGCCACCTTGTCGTTCTGGCTCAGGAATTCTGCTACCTTCTGTGCGTTTTTGCAGTGCTGGGCCATACGCAGGTGGAGTGTCTGCAGTCCGAGGTGCAGTAGGAACGCGTTCTGCGGAGCAGGAATCGAGCCGAGGTCGCGCATCAGCTGGGCTACGAGTTTCGTCGTAAATCCCATCTTGCCGAAGGCTTTCACGTAGGTCAGGCCATGGTATGACTCATCGGGTGTGCAGAGTCCGGGGAATTTCTCGGCATGAGCCAACCAGTCGAAGTTGCCACTATCCACGACGACGCCGCCAACCTGGGTAGCCAGTCCATCCATATATTTCGTGGTAGAGTGGGTGACGATATCGGCTCCCCACTCGAAAGGACGACAGTTCACGGGTGTGGCAAAGGTGTTATCCACGATGAGGGGTACGCCGTTCTTATGGGCGATTTTGGCAAAGCGCTCAATATCGAATACGGCGCAACCTGGGTTCGATATGGTCTCGCCAAACACCGCCTTGGTGTTCGGACGGAAGGCTGCCTGTATCTCCTCGTCGGATGCCTCCTGGGAGATGAACGTACAATCGATGCCGAGCTTCTTCAGGGTAACGCCGAAGAGGTTGTAGGTGCCGCCGTAAATCTCGTTCGAGGTAATGAAGTGGTCGCCGGCCTGACAAATGTTAAAGATAGCGTAGAAGTTAGCAGCCTGACCTGAAGATGTCAATACGGCGCCCACACCACCTTCGAGTGTTGCAATCTTTGCTGCCACAGCATCGTTCGTCGGATTCTGCAGGCGGGTATAGAAATAACCCTCCTTCTCCAAGTCAAATAACTTCGCCATCTCGTCAGAATCATCGTACTTGAAAGTCGTCGACTGGATGATAGGCAACTCTATTGGTTCTCCGTTCTTGGCTTTATAGCCAGCTTGTACGCAGAGCGTACCTTGTTTCAGTTTCTTGTCCATATTTGTTTGTCGGTTTTTGATTTCTGCCTGCAAAGGTACAAAATTATTGTGAATTATGAACAGGAATAGAAAATAATTCGTATCTTTGCGGTTGAATACTTCGTATCAACTAACAATTACTGAATAATGATGAGAATAAAAACAATCCTTATGTCGTTTTTCGTCGTTACAACGATGACAGCGCAAGAGTTTAAACTGAATCCTGATGGTTATTTCAGCTGTGAGGGTGTCGACGTGATGGCTTTCAGTGACTTCTATCCCGAGGGTCATCAAGGTGGTATATGTGTAATTATGAATGGACAACGTGTGGCTACCAATGGCGACATCCGTCTGGAGGCGACACCAGGACAGTGGCAGCCAGTGCCCAAACAGCTGAAGAGAACGCAGGATGGTAACGCCATCGTTACCACACTGTGCTATCCCGACTCTTCACGTCATCTGACGGGTTTTAATCCAACGCTTTATCCCGATTATCAGTTTAACTATCAGGTGAAAGCTGAGAGTCAAGGCGGTAGTATTATTGTTACTGTCGACCTCGATAAGCCTGTGCCTGATTTCCTGTTGGGTAAGGTGGGTTTCAATCTGGAGTTTTTCCCGGGCTCGCTCTTTGGCAAACCCTGGATGATGGACCGTCAGACGGGCTTCTATCCTCAGCAACCTAATGGTCCGCTGTTGCAGACGGAATCCAACAGCCAGCATCCCGGCAATTACTTCACAGGCAAAGGCCAGAAGACTGATATGGCTCAATTGAATGGCAAGGGCTATAGTCCGATGGTTGCCGATGACATCATCGCTGAGCCTTATGCCGTTGGAAGAAAATTCACGTCACGTCCTGACGATCCTTGTACGCGTCTGACCATCGAATCGCTGACGGGCGACTTGAAACTCTACGATGGTCGCATGAACCATAACAACGGCTGGTTTGTCTTGCGCAGCGAGATTGCCAAGGGTGCTACGACGGGAGCTGTGAAATGGGTGATTACACCTGGTATTTTGAAAGGTTGGCACTATCCTGCAGTGGTACAGATTTCTCAGATTGGTTATCATCCTAACCAGCCTAAAAAAGCCGTGATTGAGACGGATGTCAAGGAACAATCGAAACTTCAGGCTGATATCGTGCGGATAGATGCTGACAGCGAGACCATTGCCACTACTGTTCAGCCTGTGGAGTGGGGTAAGTTCCTGCGTTATAACTATCTGACAGTCGATTTCTCTTCAGTGACAGAGCCCGGACTTTATCAGGTGCGTTATGGCGATGCCCGCTCATCAGTATTCCGTATCGCCAGTGATGTCTACGATCGTGGTGTCTGGCAGCCCGTACTTGAGTATTTCCTGCCAGTGCAGATGTGTCATATGCGTGTCGCTGAGAAATATCGTGTATGGCACGATGCCTGTCACATGGACGATGCCCGGATGGCACATGCAGGCAATCATATCGACGGCTATGCCCAACAGCCCAATCTCTCGAAATATGCTGAGGGTGATATCGTTCCTGGTGTCAATGTCGGTGGCTGGCACGATGCAGGCGATTTCGACCTTCGTATCGAGTCACAGATAGGCGAGTCTTACATTCTTGCCTTGGCTTATGAAGCCTTCCATCCAGAAATCGATGTTACAGCTATCGATCAGGAGAAACATACCGTTGAGATTCATGAGCCAGACTGTCGCAACGACCTGTTACAGCAGGTTGAGAACGGAGCGTTGACCGTTGTCCGTTCTTATCAGGCTTTAGGACGTCTTTATCGTGGTATCATCTGTAATACGGTGCGCCAGTATGTGCTTTTGGGTGATGCATCTGCGATGACCGATGGGAAGATTGGTAATGATGACGACCGATGGATTTTTACTGAAGATAACCCCATGCGTGCCCTTTCTACGGTGGCTCAGTTGGCTGGTACCTCACGTGTCTTGAAAGGTTTCAACGACAAGCTCAGTCGTGAGTGTCTGGAGATTGCCCGCGAAGTATATGCCCAGACTGAGGCTACGGGTTGGCTCGAAGCCCTGAAGATTCAGGCAGCTGTCGAACTCTATCTCACCACTGGCGAGGCTCAGTATCTCGACTTTGTGCTTGCCCATCAGGAGATGATAGTCAAGGGTATTAGCCGTACAGGTTGGTTCACCGCCCGTCTTGTTCAGCAGCTCAGTGGCAAGAAGGACAAACGCTTACGTGCGTTTGTAGCAGCCTTCCGCGAGGCCCTTCTGGGTTATCGAGCTGATTTGGAGAAACGTGCTGCTGAGACTCCCTACGGTGTGCCTTATCGTCCGAGCATCTGGGGCGCAGGCTGGGATATCCAGCGCTTCGGCTTCGAGTATTATTTCCTCACCGCAGTCTATCCCGACATCTTCCCTGCTACCACAGTCTACGATGCGCTTAATTTCGTGCTTGGATGTCATCCTGGCAGCAATAGTGCCTCTTTTGCTTCAGGTGTAGGCGCTAGGTCGGCTACTGTGGCCTATGGTTTGAACCGTGCCGACTGGTCTTATATCCCTGGTGGTGTGGTTTCCGGTACGGCTCTCATCCGTCCAGACTTCCCCGAACTCCTGGAGTTTCCGTTCCTCTGGCAGCAGACGGAGTACGTGCTTGGTGGCGGTTCGTCGCACTATATGTTCCTCGTCCTCGCCGCCCAGCAGATGCTGAAGAAGTAGAGCAAGAAAGTTTACCCAAACATGAGAGGTGCTTTAGTATGATGATACAAGAGCACCTCTCATGTTTGGGTAGGGGTCTTGAGCTGTCTAATACTAATAACTGAAGACGAAATCTTCCAAGATGCACATGGATTTCTCCTTGGTCTCAGAGGTGAAGACAAAGAAGAGAGCATGCTTACCTGTGAACTCTGCGAGGGCTGGGAGAGTGGTACTTAGCTCTGTGGAGTTCTGAGGCATGTCGCCCTTCAGCTCAATGGTACCTAAAACTTTGCCACCCCGTGATTTCCAAGGACGATCGGCCATGATGGTAATCGTACCGTCGAGTCCCTCAGGGATGAGACGCAGATTCAGTTGTACGTTGTTTTTGCCACTGGTCTTCGAGAAGTTAAAGTACTTGTATCCAACGATGGAACCGTCGGTATTGTTGACTACGCGGTTCGTGTTATTCTTCAGATCGTATGGCTCGTCGAAGTTGGTCTCCGTACCATAGGATGTCTCGACATATGAGCCATAGTAGACGTTCTTTGGCCACTGATGTTCTGATACCTTCGGACCAGTGATCCAGCAGGCGAGTCCTGCGGAGTGGCACTCCAGCGGGTCAAGACCATCGATGGCAAATCCTTCAGAGTTGTATTCTCCCTCGGAGATCTCTACCTTGCCGCCTTCACCTTCCTCGACTATCACGTTGATGGGGGCAACCATGGCCTGACGGGCATATTCGTCCAAACCTGCCTGACGATGATAGAAAACATACCACTGACCGTTGATCTCGCAGATTGAACCGTGGGTATTGCCACTGACAACGCCTGATGCAATCGTGTCGCCCACCTCGTTAATCTCACGGCCGCGTCCGTCGATGATAGTGCCACCATAGGTCCAAGGACCTAAAGGCTTGTCGCTGTATGCGTAGGCGAGGGTATAGTTGGTATCGGGCAGTCCGAACTCGCCCGGTTCCGTCCAGCGGCTGTAGATGAAGACATATTTATCCTTGATCTTACGGATGGATGAGGCCTCGAAAAAGCGGAATTTCCCTGGTTCGTTACGACCAGACACCATGCCGTCGACAATCTTCGTGCCAGGTTTGACCGTACACATTGTGGTGGGATCGATCTCGGCAGCGAAAGAGTGCTCGAAGCCCCAGTAGCCATAGACACGTCCGTCGTCATCAACAAATACGGCAGGGTCGAAACCATAGATACCATCGACCTTGTTAGGATCGTCAGCGTTCCAGTTGCATACCTCAAAGGGGCCTTTCGGACTATCGCTCTTGGCGATGAGCGTATTACGTCCGCCCGTCTGGTCGTTGGGGAAGAGGTAATAGGTCTTCTTACCTGTGCTGTCGGTAACGAGTGTCACATCGGGCGCAAAGAGCACATCAGCTGTGCCAGTAGAGTCGAAGGGTTCGCCATCGCGGTTCTTGTCGACCACGAGGATGATGCCATCGTAGCGCCACTGACTGAGATTCTCGACGGGTGCAGACCAGACCACTTGGTCGCGACCGCAGTACATCGTCTTGAGGTTGTCGTGCGAACCATAGATATACACGCGCTGTTTCCCTGGGTTATCAGGGTCCTCAAACACATAGGGCTCACCATCGGGGATATGCTCCCAAAGGGGCAGATAGGGATTACCAACTGTTGTCAGCGTGTTGCTGACAGTTTCTTGTTTGCTGGCACATGAGAAAGCCAGCATGGCGCAGCACGCAGCTGCTAGGGTCATACTTAAAGTCCTGGTTTTCATATTGAGAGGTTTGTTTTTTTGCCTACAAAGATACAAAAAGTATCCGAAATATGTGATAAACTTCGAAAAAAGTTGTATCTTTGCGCTCAATATGATGGAAGAAGCAGTTAAAATACCCCAGGAGTGGAACAAATTCTATCTGAAGGATGTGTCGTTTGTCAACCTGATGACGCGTCGCATCTTCAATGTGCTCATTGTGGCTAACCCGTACGATGCGTTTATGCTTGAAGACGATGGCCGTGTGGATGAGAAAATTTTCGACGAGTATATGGAGCTCGGTATGCGTTACCCGCCCACCTTTACGCAGGTGTCGACCACAGAAGAGGCCAATGAAGTGCTGAAAACCACAGATATCGACCTTGTGATCTGTATGCCTGGTAATGCGGATAACGATGCGTTTACCGTGGCGCGTGAGGTGAAGGCAGCACATCCTGCCATTCCGTGTGTGGTACTTACGCCCTTCTCGCACGGTATCACCAAGCGCATAGAGAATGAGGACATGTCGGTGTTTGACTATGTATTCTGCTGGCTTGGCAACACCAACCTGATCATGTCGATCATCAAATTGCTCGAAGATAAGATGAACATCGAGCATGATATTAAGGAGGCGGGCGTGCAGATGATTCTGCTTGTCGAGGACAATATCCGTTTCTACTCCTCTGTACTTCCTAACCTTTATAATTACATCCTCGCCCAGTCGAAGCGATTCTCCACAGAGGCCCTTAATCCCCACTCAGCAGCCCAGCGTAAGCGTGGACGTCCGAAGGTGGTGCTTGCCACGAACTACGAGGAGGCCATGCAGATCTATGAGAAGTATCACGAGAATACATTGGGTGTCATCTCTGATACCCGGTTCCCGATGAAGACTGTTCCTGGTCGTCTTTCACATGTGGAGGAAGGTGATCCTGAGGCAGGTCTGAAACTCCTCCGTGAGATCCGTCGCCGTGATGAGTATGTGCCGTTGATCCTCGACTCTTCAGAAACCATCAACCGTGCGAAGGCCGAGGCAGAGGGGTTCCACTTCATCGATAAGAATTCGACGAAACTGAATGTCGACCTCCATCACCTCATCGAGGAACACATGGGTTTTGGCGACTTTATCTTCCGCGACCCAGTGACCAAGCAGGAGGTGTTCCGTGTAACCAATCTGAAGGAATTGCAGGACAATATCTTTAAGATTCCCCGTGAGTCGATGTTGTATCATGTGTCGCGCAATCACATGAGTCGTTGGCTTTGTGCCCGTGCGATCTTCCCTGTCAGTGCTTTCCTGAAACACGTTACCTGGCATAAGCTCAAAGATGTCGATGCCCATCGTCAGATCATCTTCGATGCGATCGTACAATATCGTCGTATGAAGAATATCGGTGTTGTCGCCGTCTTCGACCGTATGAAGTTCGACGCCTACAGCCATTTCGCCCGTATCGGTGAGGGCTCCCTGGGTGGCAAAGGCCGTGGCCTCGCCTTCCTCGACAATATCATCAAGCGTCATCCGGAACTCAACCAATATGAACATGCGCAGGTAACGATCCCGAAGACAGTGGTATTGTGTACCGACTTCTTCGACGAGTTCATGGAGAAGAATAATCTCTATCCCATCGCCCTGAGTGATGCACCTGATGAGGAGATCCTGAAACACTTTATGCGGGCTCAGCTGCCCGACTCACTGATAGCAGACTTCTTCACCTTCTTTGATGCCGTGAAGTCACCTATCGCCGTGCGTTCTTCATCGTTGCTGGAAGACTCCCATTACCAACCATTCGCTGGTATCTATTCTACCTATATGATACCTTATCTCGACGATAAGTACGAGATGCTGCGGATGCTGGCCTGTGCCATTAAGGCTGTCTATGCCTCTGTCTACTATCGTGATTCGAAGGCTTATATGACAGCGACGTCGAACGTCATCGATCAGGAGAAGATGGCTGTGATTCTGCAGGAAGTGGTTGGTAAGCGCTATGGCGATCTTTATTATCCCAATTTCTCTGGTGTGCTTCGTTCGCTCAACTATTACCCCATCGGCGAGGAGACGGCTGAGGAGGGTATCGCCTCACTGGCATTGGGTCTTGGAAAATACATTGTCGATGGTGGTCAGACGCTCCGTGTGTCGCCCTATCATCCCACGCAGGTACTTCAGATGTCTGAAATGGAAACGGCTCTCAGTGAAACCCAGACTCGTTTCTATGCCCTTGATATGGCCCATGTGGGCGATGACTTCAAGGTTGACGATGGCTTCAATATTAAAAAGGTTCGTGTGAAGCAGGCTGCTGAAGACGGTGCTCTAACTTATATAGCCTCTACTTTCGACCCAGTCGATCAAATTATCCGTGACGGTATCTATGAGGGTGGCCGTAAGGTGATTTCCTTTACTGGTGTGCTCCAGCATGGGGTATTCCCGTTGCCTGAGATCCTCCAGATGGTGCAGCAGTTGGGATCCGACGAGATGAAACGGCCTGTAGAGATAGAGTTTGCCTGCAATCTCAATGATGACCGCACAGGTGAGTTCTACCTGTTACAGATACGTCCGATTGTTGACTCTAAACAGGTGCTGAATGAAGATCTGGAACAAATCCCTGATGAGCAGTGCCTGCTTCGTTCGGCCAACTCTTTGGGGCATGGTATCTCGGAGGATGTCTTCGACGTGGTTTATGTGAAGGCAGGTGATGATTTTACAGCTGTAAACAACCCGATGATAGCGGACCAGATAGAACAGATCAACCGTCGATTCTTGGCTGAGGAGAAGAATTATGTTTTGATTGGCCCTGGTCGTTGGGGTTCCAGCGATTACTGGCTGGGAATACCCGTCAAGTGGCCTCATATCTCTGCTGCGCGTGTGATTGTAGAGACTGGTCTGAAGAATTACCACGTGGATCCGTCGCAAGGTACGCACTTCTTCCAGAACCTGACGAGCTTTGGTGTCGGTTACTTTACCATAAACACCTACACAGGTGATGGACTGTTCCGCCAGGAGATTCTTGACCAGATGCCTGCTGTGGAGGAGACAGAGTATGTGCGTCATGTCCGTTTCGAGCGTCCTCTGAAAATTATGATGGACGGCAAGAAACAGCAGGGCGTTGTCTTATTCCCTAGCACAGAAGACTGATTTCACGGTGCAAAATTTGTGTTTTTTTTTGTATATTGATAAAAAATATATATCTTTGCAGCAAAATAACAGAAATTATAGTGGAAAAGACTGAATTTACACTACTCAATAAGATCCAGTACCCAGAGGATTTACGTAAATTGTCAGTGGATGATCTCCCCAGGGTATGTAAGGAGTTGCGCGAGGATATCGTGGAAGAAGTGGCTGTGAACCCTGGTCATCTGGCTTCCAGTCTGGGTGTGGTAGAGATTACTGTAGCCTTGCATTATGTCTATCATACTCCTGAGGACAGAGTCGTGTGGGATGTGGGGCATCAGGCCTATGGACACAAGATTCTGACGGGGCGTAGGGAGCAGTTCTGCACTAATAGGAAGTTAGGCGGCATCAAGCCATTTCCATCACCAGCAGAGAGTGAGTACGATACCTTTGCCTGCGGACATGCGAGCAACTCCGTGTCGGCAGCCTTAGGTATGGCTGTGGCTGCTAAGTTGGAGGGTAAGACTGACCGTCATGTGGTGGCTGTCATCGGCGATGGTGCCCTCTCAGGAGGTCTTGCTTTTGAGGGACTGAACAACGTGTCGTCATCGCCCAATGACCTGTTGATCATTCTCAACGACAACAATATGAGTATCGACCGTTCTGTGGGTGGTATGAAACAGTTGTTGCTGGGGCTGAATACCAACAAGACCTATAATGCCATCAAGTTCAAGACTGCCCGTTGGCTGAACAGAAAGGGTATGATGAACGATGACCGCAGAAAGGGTATCCAACGTCTGTCGAATGCTGTCAAAAGTGCCATTGCCCACCAGCAGAACATTTTCGACGGCATGAACATTCGTTATTTCGGTCCGTTCGATGGTCATGATGTGAAAGAACTGGTGCGTATCCTCCAACAGATCAAGGATATGAAAGGTCCGAAATTGTTGCACCTGCACACCCAGAAAGGACATGGCTATGCGCCCGCAGAGAAGGATGTGACGGTTTGGCACGCACCTGGTAAGTTTAATCCCGATACGGGTGAGCGATTAGTTGACAACGATCCTACAAAACCCCAGAAATATCAGGATGTGTTTGGTCATACGCTACTTGAGTTAGCCAAACAGAACCCAAAGATTGTAGGCGTGACACCGGCTATGCCTTCAGGTTGTTCGATGAACATCATGATGAAGGAGATGCCTGAGCGTACCTTCGATGTGGGTATAGCTGAGGGGCATGCCGTGACGTTCTCTGGTGGTATGGCCAAGGATGGCCTGTTGCCCTTCTGTAATATCTATAGCGCTTTCTCGCAGCGGGCCTTTGATAATATCATTCACGATGTCGCGCTGCTGAACCTGAACGTGGTGTTCTGTTTCGACCGTGCAGGTCTCGTGGGTGAAGATGGTCCTACGCATCATGGTGCTTTCGACTTGGCTGCACTGCGTCCCATCCCCAATCTGATCATCTCGTCGCCCATGGATGAGCATGAATTGCGAAGACTGATGTATACGGCACAGTTGCCTGACATGGGCCCCTTCGTAATCCGTTACCCTCGCGGTGGTGGTGTGCTACAAGATTGGCGATGTCCGTTCGAGAGTGTCAAAGTGGGGACAGGTCGCAAACTATGTGACGGGAGCGATGTTGCTGTATTGAGTATTGGACCGATAGGTAATAATGTGACGAAAGCCATTGCCCAGTTGCTAAGAGAGGATGGAGCCCCGAGTGTGGCCCATTACGACATGAGATTCCTGAAACCCCTGGATGAACAGATTCTCGAGGAGGTAGGTAAGAAGTTTAAGCGTATCGTCACTGTTGAGAACGGTACCATCCGTGGTGGTTTGGGCTCTGCTGTCTTGGAGTGGATGAACGACCATCATTACTGTCCTCGTGTTATACGACTGGGACTGCCTGACTATTTTGTGGAGCATGGTACTGTGCCCGAGTTGCAGAAGATTGTAGGTCTTGATCCTGATAGTATTATTAAAGCCATTAGGGAGTTATGAAAATTGTCATTGCCGGAGCAGGTGCCGTAGGAACCCATCTGTCGAAACTCTTGTCGGGCGAGCATCAGAATTGTGTGCTTATCGACGACGATGAGGAACGTCTGGGTGGGTTGTCGGAATATGATGTAATGACCTATAACGCCTCACCTACCAGTATCAAGGCTCTGAAGGAAGCAGGTGCTGATAAGGCAGACCTCTTCGTAGGCGTTACGCCTGAGGAGAGTACTAACCTGAATGCATGCATCCTGGCCCATACTCTTGGCGCGAAGAAGACAGTAGCCCGTATTGACAACTATGAATATCTCTCTCCCGAGAACCAGGTCTTTTTCAAGAAACTCGGTGTCGACTCCCTGATTTATCCAGAGGTGCTGGCAGCCATCGACATCACCAACGGTCTGAAACTGTCGTGGGTACGCCAGCGTTGGGACGTGCATAATGGTGCCCTCATTTTACTTGGTATCAAACTGCGTGAAACAGCAGAGATCCTGAACCGTCCGCTCCGTGAACTCTGTGGTCCTGATGATCCTTATCACATTGTAGCCATCAAGCGTGAAGACGATACCATCATCCCAAGTGGTATGGATGAACTGCGTACCAATGACCTGGTTTATTTCATGACCACGAAGGAGTATATCCCGTATATCCGCAAGATTGTGGGAAAGGAGCATTACACCGATGTGAAGAATGTGATTATCATGGGTGGCGGAAAGACTGCTGTACGTGCAGCCTTGACGATTCCTGATTACATGAACGTGAAAATCATTGAGAAGAGTAGTCAGCGTTGTGAGAGACTGAATGAACTGCTCGAAGAAGAGGAGGCTATGGTGATACACGGTGATGGACGCGACCTAGGACTGCTCGAAGAGGAGGGTATCAAGCATACGCAAGCCTTTGTGGCGTTGACAGGCAATGCGGAAACTAATATCCTGGCTTGTATGACAGCCAAGAAACTGGGTGTAAGGAAGACGATTGCGATGGTCGAGAATCTTGACTATGTCAGCATGGCAGAGAGTTTGGATATCGGTACTATCATAAATAAGAAGACCATTGCAGCCAGTCATATCTTCCAGATGATGCTTGAAGCAGATGTCGACAACCTGCGTTCGCTGATGCTCGTTGATGCGGATGTAGCAGAGTTTACAGCGGCTGAGGGCTCTAAGGTGACGAAGAAACCTGTGAAGGACTTACGCCTGCCATTCGGAACAACGATTGGCGGTCTTGTGCGCGACGGTGTCGGCATGCTCGTCAATGGTAACTCGCAGATTCTTGCAGGCGACTCTGTGATGGTCTTCTGTCATGACCAGAAACTAAACAATTTAGAGAAGTACTTCAAAAAGAACGCGATATGGTAAACTTCCGTATCATCAGCAAGATCATTGGTTCACTTCTGTTCATCGAGGCTTTCTTCATGGCGTGGTGTGTTGTCATTGCCTTCTCGTTTCATGAAGACGACCAGATGGCATTCCTGATGTCGATGATGGTGACTTTTGGAAGTGGATTCTTCTTTTTCCTTTTAGGCAAGGATGCCGAGAATTTTCTGAACCGTCATGATGCTTTCTTGCTGGTGACGGCAGTATGGCTGGTATTCTCACTATTTGGCATGTTGCCGTTCCTGATCCATGGATGTATAACGAATCTGACAGATGCTTATTTCGAGGCGACATCGGGATTCACTACGACGGGTGCCACCATCTTCGACGATGTAGAGTGTCTGCCGCATGGTATTCTGTTCTGGCGGTCGCTGATGCAGTGGGTAGGTGGATTGGGAATAGTCTTCTTCACCATTGCCATTCTTCCTTCGCTGGTTGGCGGCAGTGTGAAGGTGTTTGCAGCAGAAGCCACAGGCCCCATTAAGGCTAAGATGCATCCGAGACTGACAACTACAGCTAAGTGGATCTGGTCTATTTACCTGATATTGACCGTCAGTTGTGGTGTGGCATTCTGGCTGGCTGGTATGGACTGGTTTGAAGCCACCAATTACTCGATGACCACGACAGCCACTGGCGGATTCTCTATTCATAATGATAGTACGATTCATTTCTGTTCGCCAACGGTGGATTATATCTGTATCATCTTTCAGTTCCTGGCAGGTATCAATTTTACATTGCTTTATGTAGCCATCTTTAAGATGAAGTTCAGTTCGTTGTTCAAGAATTCCGAGTTTAAGTTGTATATCAGTGTCGTACTTATTGCCACATTGTGGATTATGTATATGTTGGTGGTCAATGTGGGCTATGATTGGGAGGAGGCCTTCAGAAATGCCTTGTTCCAGGTGGTTGCCTTTATTACGACGACGGGTATGTTCAGCGACGATGTAGCCCAATGGCCCCATATCACTTGGATTATTCTGGGGCTGGTCATGTATCTGGGTGCCTGTGCTGGTAGTACGAGTGGTGGATTTAAGTGTATACGAGGTGTGATGTTGCTCAAGGTGATACAAAACAATTTCCGTCAGGCACTGCATCCTAATGCAGTGTTACCTGTGAAGGTTAATGGTCAGAATGTTCCGAGAAACCGTTTGATTTCGCTTTTTGCTTTCTTCACCATGACAATTCTTATGATTACGGTGACGACTTCCATCATGCTGATATCTGGTATTGACACCACGAATTCCATCGTCATAGCTTTGAGTTGTGTCAGTAATGTCGGACCATCTCTGGAAAATGAGATAGGCCACGTCATGTCATGGGGCATGCTTCCCGATTATCTCAAGTGGTTGCTTTGCGTGTTGATGCTTATGGGACGTCTTGAAATCATGACGGTTCTGGTACTGTTTACACCCAGCTTTTGGAAAGAGAACTGATAAAGGTAAAAAGGTAGAAAAGTAAAAAGGTAAAACTATTATAATGATGATTAAATTTGAACCGCTGCTGAAACAGACACTCTGGGGAGGCAGTAAGATTATCCCTTTTAAGCATTTAGATGCGCAACTTGAGAATGTTGGCGAGAGTTGGGAAATCTCAGGCGTCAGCGGCAATGAGACGATTGTGGCCAATGGCCAGTACAAAGGCATGAGCCTGAACCAGCTTGTCAGAGAACTGAAGGGCAGCCTGGTCGGCGTAGAGAACTACCAGCGCTTTGGCGATGAGTTCCCTTTGTTGATCAAATTCATCGATGCCTGTCAGGACTTGTCTATTCAGGTACATCCTTCTGATGAGATCGCTCATCGCCAGGGCAAGAACCGGGGGAAAACTGAGATGTGGTATGCCCTTGCCTCCACGCCTGGGGCGATGCTTTATAATGGCCTAAAGCAGCAGATTACACCTGAACAATACAAACAGATGGTGGAGAACGACACCATCACTGATGCTTTGGCTCGCTATGAAGTGAATGAGGGCGATGTGTTCTTCATCCCCGCAGGCCGCATCCATGCCATCGGTGCCGGCTGTTTCGTAGCAGAGATCCAGCAGACATCAGACGTCACCTATCGTATCTACGATTTCAAACGCAAAGACAAGAATGGCAACTATCGTGAGCTCCATACTCAATTGGCTGCTGAGAGTATCGACTACACCGTGTTGCCCAACTATCGTACGGAATACAAGCCCTTAAAGAACGAAGGTGTGCAGGTAGCAACCAGTCCTTACTTCACCACAGCCGTCTATGACTTGACAGAGCCCATGATACTCGACTACTCCGAACTCGACTCATTCGTGATTCTGATTGGTGTCAAAGGCGCAGGTAAACTGATCTGTGAGGGTAAGACAATGTCGTTCCAAATGGGCGACACCATTTTGCTGCCAGCAACGGCTAAAGAAGTTAAGGTAGAAGGCGAAATAAAGTTTCTAGAGACTTACGTCTAAATAATTGCGAATGTCTTCCTGAACGCGTCGGAACTGTTCAGAGACCATATAGCCACTGTTCTTTTTGAGCATCACCTTGATGTCCTGCAATGAGTTTTCGTAGCAGGACATTTCATTACGTTTCTGAGTCTTATGGGCAGTGGCATGGTAGATCTCATTCTGACGCTCCTGACGTAGCAGATTGCATACCTTGGATAGGATAGG
>JAEEGL014077021.1_pt1 | contig 15322 bp, 12 predicted proteins | sample 9134231 | NCBI WGS metagenome assembly JAEEGL01 (sample SAMN16246548, study PRJNA631951) | gut metagenome | biome: gut microbiome; feature: rumen; material: fiber-attached | host: Bos | place: Iran: Karaj | collected 2018-10 | reverse complement strand
GTAGATATCTATGTTGGATCACTTGATGAGAAGCTCAACGAGCACGGATACATTGTACCTGGTCTCGGCGACGCAGGTGATAGGATCTTCGGTACCAAGTGAGCGATATATGGATTCAAAGTCAAGCGTTTCTGTGCTTGCACAAAGAAATGCTTGACCTTGAAGACATAACGTACATGAGGAAGTAGCACGATAGTGCGGATTCCGAATGTACGTAGCATGACAAGAGCGAAGCGAAGTCATGCGTATATCGCGAATGACTAAACTCGATTTCCGAATGGACGTAGCATGTCGAGAGCGCAGCGAAGACATGCGTGAATCGCGAATATACATGTATTTGCACTAAGGGAGGGTGTATGAAAAGAGAAGACTACATATCCTGGGATGAGTATTTTATGGGAGTTGCAAAGCTCGCTGCGATGCGCTCCAAGGATCCGAATACTCAGGTTGGAAGTTGTATTGTAAGTGAAGACAACAATATTCTTTCAATGGGCTACAACGGTTTTCCAAAAGGCTGCTCTGACGAGGATTTTCCATGGGAAAGAGACGGCGAGGATGAGCTTGCGACCAAGTATCCGTTTGTTACTCACAGCGAACTCAATGCCATTTTGAATTACCGTGGCGGATCGCTTGTGGGCTCCAAGATATATGTCTCTCTTTTCCCTTGTAACGAGTGCGCCAAGGCAATTATCCAGGCCGGGATCCGCACAGTGGTATTTGACAGTGACAAATACAGCAATTCGGCTTCTACAAGAGCTGCCAAAAAGATGTTTGATGCAGCGGGAGTTCGATATTATCAATACCAGCCAAGTGGCAGAAATATTAAAATAACAATTTAAGACGGGTATGATGACAAAGAACAGTAGACCGAATAAAAGAATAATAGCGCTCTTTTTCACAGTTATACTGATTGTCAGCGTTATCGGTTCTGATTCTATTCATGCTATTGCAACGGAATCCACCAGGAAACAGCTGGAGGAAGCCAAGGAAAAGAAGAAGGAATCAGAGAGCAAGCTTGATGACACTAAGGATGACATCGCGGAGATGAATCAGGAGAAGTCATCACTTCAGGGAGAGCTTAATACCCTGAATAATCAGTTGGTCCAGGTAAGCGATAATCTTCAAAGTCTGGAAGAGCAGATAGATGTTAAGGAAACAGAGATTGAGAATACTCTGGCAGAGCTGGAGGTTGCCAAGCAGACTGAGGAAAATCAGTATGCTTCCATGAAGAAGAGAATTCAGTTTATCTATGAGAAGCAGAAATTTGTTCTTGTGGATATGCTTCTTGGAGCGAGCAGTTTTGCTGATTTCCTGAACCAGAACAACTATATCGAGCAGCTGTCCGCTTATGACAGGAAGATGTTTTTGAGGTACATTGAGACCAGGAAAAACGTTGAGATTAAAGAGGCAACACTTGAGGATGAGAGAACTCAGCTTGAGGATTATAAGGTGAAGGCTCAGGCGGAGCAGAGCAGAGTTTCGGGACTGGTAAAACAGACATCCGGTACCATTAAACAGTATTCAAATGATATTTCTGATGCAGAAGCGAGAGCGCAGGCTCTGGAGGATCAGATCAGGCAGCAGGAGGCCGAAGTTAAGGCTCTGGAGGCCAAGCTTGCCGAGGAAATCAGGCTGTCCAAACTGGCAGCAAAATCGGCATGGAGAAATATCAGCGAAGTTACTTTTGCAGATGGAGACAGATATCTTTTGGCGAATCTTATCTATTGTGAAGCTGGTGGAGAGCCCTACGAGGGTAAGGTTGCTGTCGGAGCAGTAGTTATCAATAGAGTACTCAGTTCCGTTTATCCGGACACTGTTGTAGGTGTTATTTACCAGAACAAGCAGTTTTCGCCTGTGGCAAGCGGAAGACTTGCGCTTGCACTTGCTGAAGGAAAAGCAACAGCAGCCTGTTACCAGGCTGCTGATGAAGCAATGAGCGGTTATTCAAATGTTGGAAACTGCGTATATTTCAGGACCCCTGTTCCGGGACTTACAGGAATAAATATCGGTGGTCATGTGTTCTACTGATTACTTAGTATTCAGTAGAAGTTTGGAGTCTTATTGGCGTGTTATTCTGATAGATTTGCGTATTTTTCAATTGGCGCAGCAAGAGGCGTGATACCGCCTTCGTACAGATCATTAAGGAGCTTGTTCAGAGAGAGCAGGCTCTTTTTCAGAAGTGTTTCATCGATGAGTCTCTGCTCAAAGGCATCTGAGAGCTCGTCGAGATCTACGACTTTTATACGGCCATCGGGGTAAATTTTTACATCGGCTAGAAGGTCGATGACTAGTAGTGTATTGGATTCGGAATTGTATTCATGAGTGATGATGTCGCAGTACCAGCATACCAGCGAGCCATCATCTTTTAAGAATTTACTGATTTTATAGCCTCTGTCCAGATAGTAGCAGGAGTAACCACCGGCAATGTCGCAACGTTTTTTGATGGTTGACCACTTGGTTACGATCTGCTCAGAGGAGCATTCCAGAATGATGTCATTTTTTAAAAGGACGCATTCGTCGGGGATAAAGCGTTTGCGGTAAAGAATTGGATGTTTCATAGTGCTTCCTCCATGAGAAAACAGCAAACAACTTAAATTGTATTACGAAAATATTACTATCATTCAAATTGAAAGTCAATTATGCAGGAAAGATCAATTAAACTTACAATATTGAAAATTGCATATTCAATAATAGTCTTTGTGCTGGCGGTTATCATCATCAGCAAGGTGTCAAACGTGGACAATCAGGATATGACAGCACGTATGGCAGGTGCCACGTTGCCACTTGTTACATTTAATTCGGACAATGCTTTGGTAAACCCTGTTCGCGGGTATCTTACCGAGATGGACGTAAGCCATATGAGAGGACCGGTTTTGCCAGTTGGTACAGGAAGAGAAATTTCTTTTACCATCGATAAGTTTGAGAGCGAGATCACTGATCTCAAGTTCGAGGTCAGGAACATTTCCGGAACAGGTCTTGTAGAGAGCACGGCCATTCAGAACTATAGAGAAACGGCAGATAAGATAACAGGAAGCTTTCAGGTAAAAGACCTCATTGAATCCAAGACAGAATACATGCTGGTTATGGCTCTTGAAACAGGGAGCGGAGTAGCCAGATATTATACGAGGATCGTGTGGACAGATACGGATGATAAGTACCATCTGGATGACGAGATTTCTTTTGTTAAGGGCTTTTCTGAGGCAACTTTCGATAAGGAGGCCGCTTCGGAGTATTCAAGGTATCTGGAATCCAACTCTGACGGAGATAATACTACTTTTAATAAAGTAAACATTCATAGCAGCTTAAATCAGGTGACCTGGGGAGATCTTGATATCGTAGAGCACACAGAACCTGAAGTTTATGTTACGGATATTCATTCACAGACGGGAAGCTATCTTTTGAAATACCGCGTCAGAATAAAAGAGGGAGCGTCCAGTAAGCTTTACAATGTAAAAGAGGCGTTCAGAGTCAGATACACAACGGACAGAATGTATCTTTTGAACTATGAGAGGACAATGGATTATGTCTTCGATACTAACGCATATGCAATCAGCAGTAACAGCATAGGTCTCAGCATTTCTTCGCCTGACATTCAGGTGGTGGAGAGCACAGGAGGAAGTGCTTTTGCTTTTGTATCTGAGAACAGGCTTTACATGTTCAATAACTCAGAAAACAAGCTGGCATATCTCTTTGGTTTCTACGATGATGACAATGATGATGCCAGAACGAGATGGGATATGCAGCGTGTAAAGGCTCTCAGAGTTGATGAGGCGGGAAACGTTAAATTTGCTGTGGCGGGTTATATGAACCGCGGAATCCATGAGGGTGAGAGCGGAATTGCGATTTATGACTTCAATGCTTCAATAAACAGTATCGAGGAAAAGGCGTTTATCAACAGTTATACTGATCCGGAGATACTGATGAATTACGTGGATACATTGTGCTATGCCAACAGCAATGATGTTTTTTACGCAATGATCGATCAGAATATCTATTCCGTTGATCTTACTGACAGAATTGCAACAACCGTAGTTGATGATATTGGAGCAGGTGAATACAAGATTTCCGAGTCGATGAGCACCATCGCATGGCAGAGCGCTGATTTAAAGAGCCTGAGCATGATGGATCTCAATACCAAGACAAGGTCAGAGATTTCTGCTGATGAGGATGATCTTATTATGGTTCTTGGCTTTATGGGTGAGGACATGGTCTACGGACTTATTCACGAAGAAGATGTTCAGCTTGATCAGATGGGAAATCCTGTCTATGCAATCTACAATATCAAGATTCAAGACGGCGATGGAAATATTCTTGAGAACTATCATCCTTCAGGAGTCTATGTCACTGGTGTTTCAATCAGCGACAATCAGATCAGGATGACACGAGTGGTCAAGGATGAGGAGAGCGGTAAATACGTAAGCACTTACGACGACCAGATCATGAGCACGTTAAAACCTGAAGCCGGAAGCAATGTTGCCAATGTCGTTTCCGTTGACGTGTATGAAAAGATTGTTCAGATCAACACAAAGAGCGAGATAAAGACCAAGCAGATCAGAGTGCTTACTCCTGCACAGACTCTTTTTGAGGGAGACAGGGATGTGGCAATAGACTCAGAGCGAGATGAGCTTGAAAAGCCCTTCTATTATGTGTATGGTCTCATGGGCATGGAAGGAATCTATTCGGACCCGGCGCTCGCAGTAAAAACAGCCTACTCGGCTCCTGCAACGGTTGTGAATGACAAGAACAGATATGTATGGCTCAAAGGAAATATTTTGAACTCTAACCAGATAATGGCGATCACGAGAGCGGCAGAGAATTACGAGAACATGACCGAGCAGAACTCCGTGGCTGTGTGTCTTGAGCTGATGCTTAACTTTGAGGGAATCAACAGAAATGTTGAGAATTTGCTTGAGTCAGGAAACAGTGTCAATCAGATACTTGAGAGCTCTCTTCCGGGGGCAGATGTTCTTGACCTTGATGGATGCCCGCTGTCAACTATTCTTTACTACGTAAACCAGGATATTCCGGTTATGGCTATGCTCAATGACGGCACATCGCTTCTCGTAATTGGTTTTAATAACCTGAGCACAGTACTGATGAACCCGACGACAGGTACTGTTTATAAATACGGAATGAACGATTCCGAGAAGCTTTTTGAGGAAAACGGAAACCACTTTTTGACCTATTTAATGGAGGAAGATTAAATGAAGATTTTTAACATGGATATGGTAAAAGATCCTGAAGTTTTCAAGGATAATGTACTTCCTGCACATGCGGATTTTACTGCCTATGCCACAGAGGATGAGCTTGCAGAAGGAAGTTCATCTTTGACCATCTCTTTAAATGGTCTGTGGAAGTTCCATTATGCAAAACAGTACAGTGCAGTGATTCCTGGTTTTGAAAAAGATGACTATGACTGCAATTTTTGGGATGATATTCATGTTCCTGCGCATATTCAGATGGAGGGATATGACATTCCTGCTTACATCAATGTGCAGTATCCATGGGATGGACATGAGAAGATTGAGCTCGGTCAGATACCTGAAGAGTTTAATCCCGTAGGAAGCTATGTGAAGTATTTTAACCTGCCTGACAGCTGGAATGGTCAGGAAGTTCATGTGGTTTTTGAAGGCGTTGAAAGCGGATATGCTCTTTGGCTTAACGGCGAATATGTAGGATACAGCGAGGATACTTTTACACCATCAGAATTTGATCTTACTCCTTTTGTAAAAGAAGGTGTAAACAAGCTTGCAGTTCAGAACTTTAAGTGGACTTCATCAAGCTGGATGGAGGATCAGGATTTCTTTAGATTCTCAGGTATTTACAGAGATGTTTACTTAAAGCTTGTACCGAAGGCTCATATTGAAGACTTTAAGGTTAGGACTCTTTTGAACGAAGATGTTACAGTTGCAGACTTTGAACTGACACTCAAGGGAAAAGAGTATGGAACTACAGATTTTGTTCTTTTAAGGAATAATCATCCTGTAGTAAGAGGGAGCGTTAAAAACGGAGAGAATGTGGTTGTTACCGAAAAGGTCATCAGCCCTGTTTTGTGGAGCGCAGAAGATCCTCAGCTCTACCAGCTCGTGCTTAAGGCTAAGGATGAGGATGGAGAGATAACTGAAGTTATCAGGCAGAATGTCGGTTTCAGACGCTTTGAGATGAAGGACGGCATCATGCTTATCAACGGAAGGCGCATCGTGTTCAGAGGCGTTAACCGTCATGAGTTCTCATGTGAAAGCGGACGTGTGGTTTCAAAAGAGGAGACATTGAAAGATATCCTCACCATGAAGCGCAACAATATAAATGCCATCAGGACAAGCCATTATCAGAATTCTGCATATATTTATGATCTCTGCGATATCTATGGTCTTTATATGATCGCCGAGAACAACATGGAGACACACGGAAGCTGGTCACATCTTGGAAATGAGCCTGCTATTCCTTACGCAATCCCGGGCAGCAGGGACAACTGCATGGCTGTCATGCTTGACAGGATAAACAGCACTTATCAGCTTGATAAGAACCATCCTTCAGTTCTCATCTGGTCTATTGGTAATGAATCTCATGGCGGTAAAGTGCCTTATGAGATGAGCAATCTTTTCCGAAAGCTCGATCCAGACAGGCTTGTTCACTATGAAGGTATCTGCCACGACAGAACTTACAATGATACCAGCGACATGGAGAGCCAGATGTATCCTTCAGTCGAGAGTATCGAGAAGTTTTTGAAGGAGCATACTGACAAGCCATTTATCTGCTGTGAGTATACTCATGCCATGGCAAACTCCTGTGGCGGAATGTTTAAATACACTGATCTTGCAGACAGAGAACCGCGTTACCAGGGCGGATTTATCTGGGATTTTGTAGACCAGACCATCAGGGAAAAGAACCGCTTTGGAGAGGATTATCAGGCATACGGCGGAGATCACGGCGAGAGACCTACTGACTACAATTTCAGCGGAAACGGAATTGTCAACGGTGAGAGAAATCCTTATGCCAAGATGCAGGAGGTTAAGTTCAACTACCAGAGCATCAAAGCATATGTTGAGAAAGATAAAGTAAAGATCGTTAACAACAGTCTTTTTACAAATACAGAGGAATATGACTGCTTCGTTATCCTTGAGAGGGATGGCAAAAAAGTTTGTGAAAAGAGAATGGCTACAAGTGTGGAGCCGTTATCCGAGAAGGAGTACGAGCTTCCTGAAGCTATCAGGGAAAAGATGGCAGTAGTGGGCGCAGGCGCGTACGATGAGAACGGCCCATTTCCTCTTGATGAGTACGCAGTTACAGTTTCTTTCAGATTAAGAGACGATACAAGCTGGGCAGAGCGTGGCCATGAAGTTGCTTTCGGCCAGGGAGTCTTCAGAACTTCAGCAACTACTTATGTGAGCTGCAGTCCTATCAAGGTTATTAAGGGCGACTACAATATCGGCGTTAAAGGAAATCATTTCTCAGTTCTTTTCAACAGGGATATGGGAAATATTGTATCCTACAACTATGGCGGAAGAGAACTCATTGAGTCCATGCCAAAGCCTAACTTCTGGAGAGCTCCTGTGGATAATGACAAGGGAAATCGCATGCCTTCAAGATATGCACAGTGGAAGATTGCCAGCATGTATTCGATCACTGCTCCGATCATCGAAGAGAGCGTTGATTATAAGAACGGCGACTGGTCCGACAAGTCTGTTTATCCAATTATCGAGCAGGACGAGAACAGCGTAAGCCTTACCTTTAAGGTATATCTTCCTACAACTCCTGCAGCGACAGTACTTATTACTTATAATGTTACAGGAGACGGAAGAGTCTGGATAAAAGAGGAATATGAGCCTGTTAAGGGGCTTCCTCCAATGCCTGAATTCGGAATGCTCTTTAAATGGAATGCAGATTTTAACAATGTTACATATTATGGAAATGGTCCTGAAGAGAATTATGTGGACAGGAACAAGGGCGCCAAGCTCGGCATCTATTCTGCAACGGTTGAGGATATGATGGAGAAATACATCCGTCCTCAGGAGACAGGAAACAGAACAGGCGTAAGATGGGCTAAGATAACTGATAACAGGGGAAGAGGAATTCTTTTCGAAGCTCCGGAGACCATGAATTTCAGTGCAATCCCATATACTCCTGACGAGCTTGAGGCAGCAGACCACCCTTATGAGCTTCCTCGCGTCAGCAAGACAGTTGTTCGCTGCAGCCTCATGCAGATGGGTATTGCGGGCGACGACTCATGGGGAGCTAAGACACACCCTGAATTCCTGCTTCCTAATGACAAGAAGCTCACATTCGTGATGTGCTTTAAAGGAATCTGAGGCTCTTTTGCTGAGATTGGAAAACTAAAATATTCTTGAAGTTTATTTTGTCTGAGATGAAGAGTGATTAGAATACTTTCTAAGAAAACTTCAGACGAATGATTAGCAAATATGTGGTTAGGAATGTTTTGACAGAACGATGTAGACAGGAGGATGAGACATGAACGAGAACATTACTAAGAGAAATGAGTTGCTGGCACAGACTGTGATCAAGGGACTTGAGTCCAGAAATATGTCAGGGTACTATGCTGCGACTAAGGAAGAGGCGCTCAAAAAGGCACTTGAACTTATTCCGGAGGGCAGCAGCATTGCCATGGGCGGAGCCATGAGTGCACATGAGATAGGTCTGGTTGAGGCGATAAAGAGCGGTAATTACAGATTCATTGACAGAGATGCTGCTACAGATAAGAGGGCAGTTATGCTTGAGTCTTATGATGCTGATTTCTTCCTCGCAAGTGCAAATGCTATTACAAATGATGGTGTTATGGTCAACATCGATGGCAATTCAAACAGAGTATCAATGATCGCACAGGGACCTAAGAAGGTAATTTTCATCGTTGGAATGAATAAGGTATGCGATGATCTTGATGGTGCGATGAAGAGAGCGAGAAATGTGGCAGCTCCTATCAATGCTCAACGCTTTGGACTCAATACTCCTTGTTCTAAGACAGGAGCATGCATGGATTGCAAATCTCCTGATACTATTTGCTGTCAGTTTTTGATCACAAGATTCTCAAGACATAAGGACAGAATTCACGTGATTCTTGTTAATGACAACCTCGGCTTCTGATGGAGGAAGGGCGATGGTCAAAATTGAGACTGTTAAGACAGATGACTTTTCCATGGATTATTTTAAGTTTGGAAAGGGAAATCGTATATGGGGGATCCTCCCCGGAATTAGTATTCAAAGCGTGATGGGTGCTGCAGATTCAGTGGCAGAAGCATTTTCTTTTGCACAGGACGATTTCACTTTCTACGTGTTTGACAGGAGAAAAGAGCTGCCTTCAGAGTACAGTATCTATGATATGGCGAGAGATACGGCAAAAGCCATGAAGGCGCTGGGGCTTACTGATATTTATCTCTTCGGTGCTTCTCAGGGCGGCATGATTGCCATGACTATTGCAATTGAGTACCCGGAGCTGGTAAAAAAGCTTGCGCTTGGCTCCACATCTTCTCGTATAACTGACGAGCAGTATAAGGCTATAAATACCTGGGTGGAACTGGCAAAAAGCGGGGATAAAACCGGTCTGTACCTTAAGTTTGGCGAGTTGGTCTATCCGCCTTCCGTGTTTGAACAGTACAGAGATTACTTTACTGAAGTGAGCAAAACCGTGACTGACGAGGAACTTCAGAGATTCGTGACTATTGCCAGTGGAACCAGAGATTTTAATGTCACAAATAGATTAAAAGAGATTCAGTGTCCTGTTTTAACAACGGGAACCTTTGAGGATGAAGTGCTCGATTCTGATGCAACCATGGAGATTGCTGAGAACCTCGATTACAGAAAGGATTTCAGACTATATCTCTATACCGGCTTTGGGCACGCATCTTTTGACACCGCTCCTGATTATAAAAAGCGTGTTTATGACTTTTTCCTGAGTGATCAGGTTGTTGAATGAGGAATATATGAGACTGATTTTTATAAGGCATGGGGACCCTGACTATGTCAATGACACTTTAACTGACCAGGGGAAGATTGAAGCCAAGCTTTTGGCTGATGTCATTGGAGACTTTGGGATTGATGACATTTATGTTTCTCCGCTTGGAAGAGCGAGAGCTACCGCGGAGTACTCACTGAGAGCACTTGGCAGAAAAATTGCGGAGAATGAAGTTTTAGATGGAGCAACCGAAGATAAATCTATTATAGCTTGTAACGATGGTGCAGGAAGTGACGCAATAACTTTGGATTGGCTGCGCGAATTTCCGGCTGAGTTTGATCCGAATATTTCTGAGAGTGCAAGTCAGGCTTTTGCCAATGAGTTGTGGGTAGATGACAAGACCGGAAAGTATAAAAAGCGTATTATATGGGATGTTTTGCCTTCCTATTTTGGCAGTCATCCGGAGCTATTTGACAGAAATACCTTTATGGAATCAGAACTTGTAAAGTGTAGTGATATGCCGGAAAAGTATGATCACATCATAGCTTCTTTTGACCGACTGCTTGCAGATTATGGCTATGAGCGAGACGGAGATATTTATAAGGTAAAAGAGGGAAATAGTAAGACCATCGCATTCTTTTGCCACTTTGGAATAACCTCCGTATTATTGTCGAGACTTTGGAATGTTTCACCCTTTGTACCGCTTCAGATGCTTGCAATGGCGCCTACATCAGTGACTGAAGTGGTTACGGAAGAGAGACAGAAAGGAATTGCAACCTTCAGGACGCTGAGGATTGGAGATATAAGTCACCTGACAAATGCCGGAGTTGAGCCCTCTTTTTCCGCGAGATTCTGTGAGCGATTTGAAAACGAGGACGAGAGACACTAAGTCTTCGAAATTCCAGACGTTTAGATTTTGTGTATATGATTTTGAATGTGGGCGAAGTGTATATGATTGCACTTCGCCTATTTTGTATAAATTTTTAAAATTTTTTCAACACTTTACAATTTTCAAACGTTATCTATTTAGAAGGAGTTATTCTGGGAACAACCGGCCGGTTGAGAAAAAGTGGGAGCTTGGGGAATGGAGCAGGAGATTACAGACCTGTATGAAAAATTGAATACCGAATTGATAAAGTGGTGCTCCATGATGACTCAGGATGCGGACATGGCTAGGGAGATTGTTCAGGAAGGATTTCTTCGGGCCATCGAGCACTATGATGAAATCAGGTTTTTGGATTTTCATCAGAAGCGTGCATGGTTGTACAGGACAATCAGGCATGTTTTTATCGACACTTTGAGGAAGAGAAAGAATGAATGTTTGACGGAAGAAGTGGAGGAACGGGCTTCTTTTGACAACTATTCGGAAAAAGAGTTCATGTCTCTCATTGAGGCACTGGATCCGCTTGAAGGAAAAATCGTGGTGCTAAGGCACCTTGAGGGATTTTCATCCAAGCAGATCGGAGAAATGCTGGGGCTTCCTTCGGGAACGGTTAGAAGTAAGCTTCACGAAGCCAGGAAGCATCTACGGGAGATGCTGTGAGGGTAAGGTTCTAAAACTGTTGAAAGAGAAATATTAGAGGAATTAAGACGTATAGCACTAGTAAATTCATTTGACAAGGATTAATACTTCTAGAAATCTTATTGGAACAATATTTGTAGCTTGAGTTTTTTAGGAAGAATTAGAGAGGCAATGTAAGGAGGGGAATATGAAACTAAGAATCAATTGCGAAACATGTGATGCCAGAAGGATCAACGAAGAAAATTACAGGGAGTTTGAGCAGATTAAGATTTACACAGAGCAGCTTCTTGTAGATGACAGGAGTAAGGAGGTTCTCAACAGACTTCCTTTCAATATTAAGGCGGAGGAAGTAAGGACTAAGGATCTTAGTGAGGATCCTGGCAACAAGACACAGAACATTAACGGAGTTTATGAGATATCAGCTGATTCGACCGTTGCTGAGGGAACTTCAATTACTGTAAACGGAATGCTTAAGATTGCTCCAGGATCACAGGAAGTTTTGAAGAAATTCAGTAGGATATCGGTTAACGGAATTATCCTTTGCCCGAAGAGCATTGCTTCCATTTTGCCGTTCCCTGGGCTTTCGATAAATGGAATTACAAAAGCTTATCCGGATGAATATGTTCTTTTGGACAACCAGTACAAGCTTGATAAGTATTTTCCGCTCAGGGCACCTGAGAATTCGGGATATTATGCTGCCAGCTTTATTTTTGACGCTGATGACGAGACCGATTTTGATAAGCTCGCGCAAAAGAATGTCAGATTTTCAACTGATAAGGTATATATCAGAAAGAGCCATATTGAGAAGGCGCTCCCTCTTTTCAATATTGAAGCAGCGATTGTGGAGATTCCTGACAACTGCAAGGTTGTTGTGGCTGACCACAATGAGATTGACGAGCATTTTGTAACTATAAATGGCGGTAATCTGTATATTATTGGAGATGCGCATATTTCCGGATCAGCTTTGGGTGCTTTGGACAATATACAGTCACTGATTGTTGAGGGCGAGATCACAACAGATGCTGGCTGTGCTCAGAGACTTAACGAGATTGGTGTGAAATGTGGCAAGCTTACCGTTAACCAGGGAAGGACCATGGAGGACATGGCTATTGCACATGTTGACAGAGCTACATTGGAAGCGGCAGCAGGTGGACTTCTCGTAAGAGACTGCGCTCTCTTACGCATAGAAAAAGATGTTCCGGCAGAGCTTATCAGGCAGCGCCTAAAAGTAAGAGACTGCGCGAAAATATCCTGTACAAGTGAACAGAAAGCTGCCGTAAGTTCAGTATCCAGAGATGTTGCTTTTATTGGAACGGATAGTGTAAAATCATTTTTTGGAAGTCTCTTTGGAGGCGGAGCTGATGAATCAGAAGTTCATTCAGAGCCGTCACCATTTGAAGATGATACCAAGTATATAAATGCGGAATATTATGAGCTCTGATGATTTGCAGTAGAACTATAAGTTATTGAATGACATTTCAATGAAACTTCAGAAATGCGCATTTACTGTGGATTATACATCGGGATGATCAAAGGAACTTTTGATGAATAAAGAGATAAAAGCAGTCATTTTTGATTTAGACGGAACACTGACTGATACAGAGAAATACTACCAGAAAGCTTGGCCGGAGGCGCTTGCGCACTTCGGCTACAAGTGTGAGCCGTGGATGCCGCTTGAGATGCGTTCTTTGGGGCGTCCATTTGCTCCTGAGAAGTTTAAAGAGTGGTTTGGTCCGGACTTTGACTACCACACAGTGAGAGAGTATAGAAGAATTCTGGTGGCTGATATTATCAAAGAGCAGGGGATTCCTCTTAAGCCCGGCGCAAAAGAAATACTTGTCTGGCTCCGTGAGCATGGAATCCTTACCTGTATCGCAACAGCCAACGAGTACGAGCGCACAAAAGGATATCTCACTAAATTGGGGCTGTTTGATCATTTTGACAGGATCATCTGCTCTGATATGGTAAAACAGGGTAAACCTGCTCCGGACATTTATGCCTATGCCTGCGAGCAGCTGCAGCTGCCACCTTCTCAGACCTTTGCTGTTGAGGATTCACCAAATGGCGTCACCAGCGCATACCTTGCGGGCTGCAATGTCATCATGGTTCCTGACCTTACTCAGCCTGATGAGGAACTCAGTAAAAAGCTGTACGCCAAGGTGGATAAGCTCATGGATATATGCGATCTGCTTGTAAATGAGTGACAATATTTTCTACTTGAGAGTTCAGAGCACATGATGTTTAATAATATGAATTTGGAGTTTTTGAGTTTTGAATAAAGATAGAGATTTAACCAGAGGAAATCCGTTCACTTTGATTTTCTCATTTGCAGTTTCGATGATGCTTGGCAATATTTTTCAGCAGTTATACACCGTTGTGGACAGCATCATCATTGGAAAAAAGATTGGTTCACTTGGACTTGCAGCAATAGGAGGTACTGACTGGCTCATATTTTTGGTCAATGGATTCTTGATAGGTCTGATACAGGGCTTTTCAGTTATTCTTGGAAAAAAGTTTGGTGAAAAAGACGAAGAGTCTTTTGACCTCTACTATAGAAAAGCAAGATTCCTGTGCGTGATCATATCTATAGGTTTTGTCGTAGCGTTGCTGCTTTCATCTGAGCTTTTATTAAAGCTTATCGGTACAAAGACAGAAGCATTCGACTTTGCCAAAACATATGTGAATATAATATTTGCAGGAACGCCGTTTCTGGTATTTTATCAATTTTTTGTTGCGGTATTGAGGAGCAGAGGAAACAGCAGTGTACCTCTTATGGCGATGACTGTATCCTCAGTCTGCAATATCATTCTTGATCTTGTATTCATCTTCATTTTCAAGATGGGCATCGCAGGTGCAGCACTTGGAACAATTCTCTCTGAGCTGATTGTTATGATCATTTGTGGTTATCATGTCTATGAGACCAAGAAAACTCATGGCATAGGAGTTACTGCTGAGCCTAATGATGATGCACATGGAATTGACCAAAAGAAATCCGTTTCGGAAAATCATATTACAAGAGGTAGAAAAGATACTGTGGGAGCAGGCAATACCAAGGCTGCATACCGGGAGCTTCTTGTAATCGGTCTTCCAATGGCTCTTCAGAGTGTGATTACAGCCATCGGTGGACTGATTGTAATCAGATGCGTAAACCAGTATGACATAAGTTTTCTCACCGGCTATACCATAGCCGGCAAAATATACGCACTTCTTGAAATTGCCGCATCTTCATACGCAGTTGCAGTGGTTGCCTACGTTTCACAGAACTATGGCGCCGGGGAAAAAGACCGCATAAGGAGCGGAGTGAGAATAAGCCTTCTAATGGGAATCATAACAGCGCTTATCTGCTCTTTCATAATGATATTCTTTGGAAATGCAGCAATGAAGCTGTTTGTGGATGCTGAGAATGTTTCGGAAAAAATCTTTAACTACGGACAGAAGTACCTGCTTATCCTGGGGATCTTTTATCCATTACTGTACGTTCTTTACATAATGAGAGCATCACTTCAAGGTCTTGGCAATACTTTTATACCGATGATCTCAAGCTTTGGGCAGCTGATAATGCGAGTTTTCTGCGCACTTATCCTCACCAGATTCATCGGCTCAACCGGAATCTACTACGGAGAAATCTCCGCCTGGATCCTCGCCGACCTCATTCTGATCGTGACATACATCATAACAATGCGATCAACCCTAATTGATGATTCGGTACATGCTATTCAAAAGGCGGGATAAATCATAATATATGAAAATGGCAAAAGGAATATGAATTAGGCAATAACCTAAACATATTCCTTTTGCCATTTTCGATAACCTACCTTTCTCACTTAGCAGTAGAGCGACGCCGGGTGGAGGCCTACAAAGCCGAACAAGTAATAATGTGAAATCACTATAGT
>JAEEGL012394722.1_pt1 | contig 15322 bp, 15 predicted proteins | sample 9134231 | NCBI WGS metagenome assembly JAEEGL01 (sample SAMN16246548, study PRJNA631951) | gut metagenome | biome: gut microbiome; feature: rumen; material: fiber-attached | host: Bos | place: Iran: Karaj | collected 2018-10 | reverse complement strand
GCATCCGGTGCATTTCTTCACATCGATGACGCTGTCCTCGGTGTCGGTTGCACCGGTCGGGCAGACGTAGAGGCAGATGCAGTCCTTGGTGCACAGCCTGAGGTTCCTGACTGCTACGAACTTCATGCTCTCGCCTCCATCTTCTGGAACTTCCAATCGGGCACCTTGCATACCGGGCACACCGCCGGAGGTCTGTCCCCGACGTAGACGAAGCCGCACATGGTACAGACCCAGATCTGCGTGTCCTTGAGCATCTCCTCCCCTTCCTCGAGGTATCTCCCGACAAGGGAATCGAGCATCCTAGTGACCTTCTCCCCCCACACCTTGATGCGCAGAGCACCCCTGTCTGAAGCGGCCGATGCCTTCGCATCTATGTTCGGATAGTTCTCGTCGAGGTCGGTCATGAGCATCTCGGCTATGTCCTCGATACCGTCCTTGTCCGAGGGAGGGCAGATCGCCGAGAAGTATTCGGACAGCTCTCTGAACTTGGCCATCTCCTTGTATTTGTATTGTTTCTCACATCCCTTCGCCAGGTTGGAGCAGAGGGCAGCCAGCTGAGCGACGCTGAGGTTTTCCATCTCGTCGAAGTCCTCCTCGATCGCTACCTCTTTCCTCTTCTCCTCCCCGACGGGGACGAAGTCCTTCTTCAGGGCTCCGCAGAGAGGGCATTTCCAGGTGTCCGGGAGCTGGTCGAAGGGGACCTTCTCCTTCTCTTCGTCGTAGATGTGTCCGCAGATAGTGCATCTGTATTTCATGTGGCTGCCTCCGGGCCGGTCCGGCCCACTATGGATGCGGAACTCCCCACGGACGTATATCGTATTCGGTGCCCGTTCGGACGGCAGGTACGCCAGCGGCGTCGGATAGCACCCTTTATCAAGTTGCAGACCGATAATGCTGGCATGGAGACACCGGATATCGAGATCCCCGCGATAAACCGCGACTGGCTGGCGCGTGCCAAGCGCCGCTATAACGCAACGTTCCTCGGCGGGGAGTCCGACAGGATCCCGGTGGACCCTATGATGCTGTCCCATTCCACCGTCTGCTGCGGTTACGAGATATCGGATTTCTATGCGTACCCCAAGCTTGCGGTGAAGTGTCTGGCATATGCGCAGGAGCTGTACGATCTCCTGCCGGTCACGAAGTACTATTTCGCCCATCCGTGGCTCCCCGAGCTGGGGGTGGGACTGAGGCCGATGAAGCTCACGGCACCCGTCCCCGTGAACACCGTGGTCACGGAACCCGAGGATGCGGACAGGATCGAGATCCCCGATACGGCCGAGATCATGAAGGGGTATTCCTACACGAGACTCACAGAGGCCATGGATTACACCAAGGCGAACCTTCCTGATATGTTCGTCCCCCTCGCATACTGTCCCGAACCGGTGGGTTCCGGTGCGGAGCTTTGCGGTCTGGAGCAGTTCTTCATGTGGACGGAGACCGAGCCCGAACTGGCCAAGAAGCTGGTGGACATCTACATCGACACCGCCATAACCGGGGCATCGTGCATAGCGAAACGTTACGGTATGGCGCTGATCAACACCGGCGCCGTGCTGGAGAACAGCGACACCATGTCCAGGGAGAAGATCAGGGAGTTCTCCCCTCCCGCCCTCAACAGGATGGTCAAGGGCTGTCTGATGAAGGGAGCGGGACCGCAGATATTCTATCATTTCTGCGGCAATCACAAGGACGATTATGACCTGTTCGCGGGGAAGATCGTGTTCACTCCCTTCACGATTATGCAGATCGGATACTGGGAGAGGGAGAGTTTCCCGGCACAGGTGATGAAGGAGACCTTCGGGAACATCTGCGCCATAATGCCCTCGGTGGACACAAAACTGTTCGTAATCCCCGATCCCAAGAGGATATACGAGGTCGCCCGCAGTCAGATCGAGGGAGGCATCGACACGAAATACGGCATGATCCTCGGGACCACATGCGAGGTACCGCCACTTTCATATCCCTCGAACATCCATACATTGGTCAGGGCCGCGGAGGATTTCGGATCCAAGAGGCCGAAGGAGATGCAGTCATGACCTACTATTTCGATGAGGGCGGTGCGTACACGGACAGGACCGGTGCCGATGGAAAGTTCTTCGATACCTTCGGCAACAACCAGGGATACGTGGACAGCGAAGGGAGATACTACGACGGCAACCGTACCTACAAGGGCACCAGGAAGGAGGACGGCATGTTCTACGACCCCAACGGCAGATGCCTCGGCTACACCGACGGCAAGCACTGGTGCTTCGACCCCATGGGTGTCTTCATCGAATCCAAGCGCCCCAAGGAGAAGGACGACTCCTCCGAGGAAGAAGGCAAGGGAGAGAAGAAGGGCTTCATAGAGTCGTTAAAAGAAGCCTTCCAATGAGTCCGATGAGGCATCCGGCGGTCACGCCGAGCCCCACGCCCTTCAGTACCATCCCGAGATTCGTCTCCGGTTTTCCGCCTATCCAGAACAGGAGCATGAACAGCAGCGAATAGAATCCGAGATAGAACGAAGCCGCCGTCATCGCTGCCGCTGAGATCACGAACGAGATGAAGAAGTAGGATCTCTTCGGAGGATCGGTTATCTCCGTCGGACCGTAGTACGCTCCGCATTCGGGACAGGTGAGTTCCCCGTCCTTCAGTATGCGGCCGCATCTCTCGCAGAACATGTCCGTTGATTGGCCGTTCCGGACATAATTGTTTCCATGTCCTTCCGCCATTGTTCGATTCTATCCTAAATTATTTATGAACACAATCAATCATCCAGGCGGTCATATCGTGGATGAGGAAATACGCAGATTCATTGACGAATCCTACGAGAAGGCGATGAAGGATACGGACCTGCTTACCGAGGATGATCTGGTGCGCATGCTGTCATTGGATCCTGAATCGGAGGAATGCGCATATCTCGGTTCCAGGGCACGCGAGATTGCCCGCGTGAAGGTGAAGAACAGGGCGCAGGTGAGCACGGCGTTCGGTATCGATTATCAGCCCTGTGCGGCGAGCTGCAGATATTGTTCCTTCGGAAAGGAGTGGCACGACCGCGTGTGCGACAAGCAGTCGTGGAACAAGCAGTGCAAGGGCGCAGGGTGTCCGTACAGTCCGCTCAGGCAGGCCTGAATCGTCCCGACGGCGATCGGAAGACGGTTTGATGGATTTAATAGTGTATTACTCAAGAAAAAACTAAAATAGTTAAGTAATAACTATAAGGTCGGATTGTTGCGTCGCATGAAGAGATTCTCCAGTGAGGACAGGATCGCCAAAAGGATCGAAGAGGGCGGGGTCGAGGACGGTTACGTCAGGATGGGCTCCGGTATCCCGATGAAGATCGGGATAGCCTTGGTCACCTTCACGCTGGGGATCATAATCGTCCTTCTGATCTGGCAGGCGATGGGATGGTACGTCAACGAGTGCATGGACATATCGCTGAGATTCCCCTATCCCGCGGAATCCATAGGATGGGTACTCGACTCCTTCATCGACGAGACGATGATCTACGGCGGCACGATCGTGCAGCATCTGATGGGCAGCTTAAGGAGGGTCGGCATAGCGTTCTTCCTGGCATCCGTCTTCGGCATCTCCCTGGGGATAACGATAGGGTACTTCGACCGCATCTACTCTGTGGGAATAATCCCCGTGACGGTGTTCCAGTCGATCCCCGGTCTCGCTTGGGTGCCTATATCACTTCTGCTGTTCGGCAACCTCGGAGGGGATGCCATAGCGATCTTCATCATCTTCGCCGTATCGTCCATGGTCATCATAATCAACGTCTCCGGAGGGATCAGGACCCTGCCGGAGGTGGTCACCCGTGCCGCGGGGATGATGGGTGCGAAGGGAAGCGTGCTCTTCTTCAAGATCCTCATCCCGTACTCATCGATCGCCATAATCAACGGTCTCAGGCTCGGTCTCGGCAGCGCTTGGAGGGTGCTGATAGCTGCGGAGATGCTGCTGGGTACCACCATAGGATTGGGTGCGAGCATGGAGCTCCTGAAGGACAGCCTCGACTTCGTGGGCGCCTTCGGTTGCATAGTCGTCATAGTGATCGTCGGTCTCCTTCTGGACAAGGTGCTGTTCAGCGCCATCGAGAGGAGCATGCGCCACAGGCTCGGCCTGGAGGAGGGATACTGATGCCGCAGCTCTCATTGGATCACGTTTACAAAGCATACTACTCCAACAGGAAGATGACCGAGGCCCGCGTCGTCCTCGAGGACGTCAGCATCGACATCGAGGAAGGCGAGTTCGTCTCGCTCATAGGGCCGTCCGGATGCGGTAAGACCACCATACTCAACCTGTTCGCGGGATTCGAGAGGCCCACGAAGGGTGTCGCATCGTTCAAGGGGGATGCGATCGAAGGGCCCTCCCCGAAGAGAGGCGTGGTCTTCCAGGAATACAGTCTGATGCCGTGGATAAGCACCATCGGAAACATCGAGCTGGCACTTGAATGCGAGAGGGTCCCGGTCAAGGAGAGGAGAGGGATAGCGGAGGCCGCGCTGAAGAGGGTCGGTATGTTCGCCTACAGGGACTACCGCCCTAACACCCTGTCCGGAGGCATGAAACAGAGGACCGCGATCGCAAGGCTCCTGGCCATGGATTCGGAGGTGTTCCTCATGGACGAGCCCTTCTCCGCACTGGACGAGCAGACCAGATACAAACTGGACGAGGACCTGGTGGACCTCTGGAAGGAGAAGAGGAAGACCGTGGTGTTCGTCACGCACAGCATCGACGAGGCGGTCATGGTCTCGTCGAGGATCATACTCCTTTCCGACACGCCCGGCAAGGTCATCGGGGAATGGAGACTGGATCCGGACAGGGACAGGGGTCCCGAGAATCCGGAGAACTCACGCTTGAAGAAGGAAATATTCGGCAGGATGCCCAAGTGCGCCTGCGAGAGGAACAAGGTGATAACATGGATAGCAGAATGATTCTATCGATAGTCGCGGTCGCCATCGTAGCGGTCGCCGCAGGCAGTGCCGCGTTCATCGCGATGAATCATAGCGATTCGGGGGACGACGAGCTCAGCGTCGTGTATCTGAAGAAGAACGGATACGAGACCGAGATGGTCGCCGAGAAGAAGGGATTCTTCGGGGACTTCGGACTGACGGTCAAGGGCGAGACAGTCACCGGAAGCGGACAGGATGCGGTCAACAAGCTGCTGGCCGGCGCCGTGGACATAGCCGCGACCGGACAGGGACCCGTCGCCAACACCCTGCACAACTATGCCGACGACCTCATCATCATCTGCGGTGTCAACCAGTCCACCGGCGGACAGGTCTGGGTAGCCAAGATTCCCGGACTCGTCCAGTACGACGGGACCAACAAGGACGTCGTCGTCAACTCGTTCAAGACCGTCAGCGAGAACGGTGCCAACCCCATCGAGCTGGGTGTCCAGAAGGGCGCGACCACGGAATCCGAGATCAAAGGATGGCTCAACTTCATGGGTATCCCATTCAACGACTTTGACAAGGACGATTCCGGCAAGTACGTGAACCTGAAGAACTACAAGGCGAACGAGCTCGTCACCACCCTCGCAACTGGGACCATCGATGCCATGGCGGCAAGCCAGCCCTATCCGACCCAGGCGCTCGCACAGGTCGACGGAGCATACAGGATCGGTTCCAACGCAGACAACGGATCCTACGACGTCTCCATGTACGTGACCACCAAGAAGGTCTACGACGAGAAGAAGGATGCCATCGAGAAGTTCATCAAGGGTCTCGATAAGGCCTCCAAGTACATGGCCGATCCCGCGAACGCCGACGAGTGCAAGAAGATCGTCAACGATGTCATCAACGACCAGGCGGCGGTCGACAACGCTTTCGAGACCGCACAGTGGAAGACCGCATGGACCGATGAGATGGCCAACACCCTCCTGAAGACATGCACCAAGAAGGGATACTCCGAAGTGACCCTCGAGATCTGCAAGGAGAAGTGCCCCTTCACGGAGTTACTGGGCAAGCTCTGATCCGAACGAGCCTGTGAAGCGAGGGCCGAGGCCCGGAAACGACTTCCCTTCCTCCGTCCGATGCGGGGAGTGGAGGGACATCTTCCTCTCCGGTATTCCGTGTCAGAAACGGATTGGTAACCCACTTATAATAAGAGGATATAGCGATAGAGCGATGAGTGCGCCTATCAGATTCATCCACTGCGCGGACCTGCATCTGGGAAGCAGGTTCGTGGGGATCTCCACCGAGGACAAGGAACTCGGTAAGAAGATGAGGTCCTCCACGTTCATGGCGCTGGATGAGATCGTGAACAAGGCGATGCACGAAGCGGTCGACTTCATCATCTTCTCCGGGGACATCTTCGACGACAGCAATGAGACCCCTTACACAAGGCAGAGGTTCGCCGATGCCGTCGCCAGGGCGGGGATACCCTGCTACATCATCTTCGGAAACCACGATTACAAGCGCAGATGGGAGGATTCCATCCCTCTGCCTCCCAACGCATACGTCTTCGGCTCGGAGCCCGAGAGGACGTTCTATCCGCCCAAGTCGCTGGATGCGCAGGTGGAACTGATAGGCATAAGCTATCACAAGAGGGCCGTCTACGAGGACCTCACCAAGAAGATCAAAGGTTCCAAGGACAAGTTCAGCATCGGTATCGTGCACTGCGACGTGGACGGGGACGAGAGGAGCCCCTACTCCCCCTGCAGGTCCTCCGAGATGGCGGGACGCAACATCGACTATTGGGCGCTGGGGCACAGGCACACCGCCCAGATAATATCCAAGGATCCGTACATCGTGTATCCCGGGAACACCCAGGGAAGGAACAGCCGCGAGACCGGGGAGAAGGGGGCGTTCCTCATCACCGTCTCCGACAGGAGGGTCGTGAGGACCGAGTTCTTCGAGACCGGACAGATAGTGTGGAAGGACGTGGATGTGCAGATAGGCACAACCACTACCGTGCAGCAGCTCATCGACGACATCAAATCGAAATGCCGTCCCGGTTCCTTCATACGCGTGAGCATCACCGGAACGGGCAAACTGGATTCCTTCCTGCGCACCAACGACGAGCCGTCCAAGGACGGAGGCATCCGTTCCAAGGAATCGTTCACGGCGATGGTGGAGGCGCAGACGGGCTGCAAATGCTCAGCTATAGAGGTACATACATCGCCCGACGTCGACCTCAAGAAGAGGTCGGAGTCCGGTGATTTCGTCGCATCCGTCATACAGTACGGTCTGAATCTCGAGAGCGCATCACGCGAGGAACTCATCGGTATGATCTGCGAGACCCCCGCGATCAACAAGACGCTGCGTTCGAACTTCGAATCGATGTCCTCCGACGAGCTCAGGGACATAGTGGACGATGCCATCAAGCTCATCGTGGCCAAGATGGGGGCGGCGAGATGAAGATCAGGAAGGTCAGGATCGATTCGTTCGGCGCCGTCAACGGATACTACGCCGACTTCGGCGATGAGAACTTCACGCTGGTCTACGGGGACAACGAGGCCGGGAAGACGACGGTCAGCGAGTTCATACGCGGAACGCTCTTCAACGGCAAGAACGCCAAATATCCGGCTCAGAGGAAGACCGACGGAGGATACGTGGCCGTCGTCATGGAGGACGGTTCCGAGAGGATCCTGGTCAGGGAAGGGAGGAGGGTGTACGAGAAGAACGGCAACACGCTCCCGTCCGACGACCTGAAGATGGATCCGGACACCTACCGTTCTCTGTTCTCCTTCGACATCGACCAGATCGCTGACGACAGGATGATCACCAACGGGGACTTCAGGAAGAAGTTCCTCACGGTCCCGGGAGGGGAGCACGTCCCCGAGGTCTCGGAATCCATACAGTCCGCCATGGCCACGCTCTCCACCAAGGAGAAGCTCACCGACACCAGGGAGCTCGGGAGGCTCAGGAAGAAGCTCAGGGAGGCGGAGGAGCGCATAGCCGCATGCAACGAGCGCACCGAGGGATACAACGACCTGGTCCTCCGCAGGGAGAAGCTGGGAAGGGATCTGGACAACGCCCGCCTCCTGCAGGATAAGGACGCGTTCGAGAAGAACAAGGCGTTCATGTTCGAATCGCTGAAGGAGAACACCCAGAAGCTTATGGACCTGAGGGCGAGGAGGGCGGAGATAGCCTTCGCCGATGCCCTCACGGATGACGATATCAGGCGCTACGACGAGCTCAGGGCGAGGATCGTGACCCTCGACGGGCTGATCGAGTCCGGCGCCACCGACGAGAACGACGGGGACGAGATGACCGCGGCCGAGGTACGCGCCGTGATGGCGATCTCCGACGAGATAGACGAGGTCTGGTCCTCCAGGGCCCGCATGGAGATCCTGGAAGGGGCAATATCGGACCTCAAGGATTCCATCGACAAGGACTCCGTGAAGATAGCGGAGGTCAGCAAGCAGACCGAACTGCCGGAGGAGAACCTGGAGAAGATCGTCCAGGACCCGGAGGTCAGGGAGGTCCTCCGCAACCCCGACAACAGGAAGATGGTCTCCCAGAAGATGGTCGGATGGTTCTCGGAGCGCAAGAGATGGGTGTATTCCATCGTGTGTCTCGCAGCGGCCGTGGCCGCATTCCTCTACGGATTCAGATGGGCGGTACCCGTGCTGGTGACCGTCGTCTTCATAGTCAACATCATACCCTCGCTCATCGAGGGATTCTGCCGTGTGGACAACATCGACTGGCCGGAGTGGCTGGAATCCAAAGGGTTCCGGGGCATCACAACGGAGCAGGAGGCCTCGGACGTCTTCGCCAAGATCGAGCCGATATCCTACATCATCGAGCGCAGGATACTGTCCATGCGCAGGTACACAGCCTTCGTGGACGAGATGGAAAGGCTCTCCAACCACGCCCGCGACGTGGCCACCAAGATGAGGATCGGGACCGGTTCCGTCTTCAGGGACATGAACGAGATGCACCGCATCCACGTCAAGGCCAAGGAGATGTCCGAGGCGTTCTCCGAATCCGACGGTCTGGTGGAGAAGAGGGCGTCCGTCGCCAAGGAACTCGCCGACCTCGTCGCCAAGTACGGTTCGGAGTCGGAGTTCGTTGACACCAGGATCGCCAAGGACGAGCTCAGGTCGCTGGACATACGCATCAAGGAGCTGGAGGATGCCCTCCAGTCCGCCCAGGAGCTATCCTCGGACGTCATGAGGAGCACCATAGACGACGTCACGCTCCCCGGAGGGGAGAAGGCGGATCCCGCCAAGCTGATCGAGGACATCAACGTCCAGATCGGAGAGGTGACGGCGGAGATGAGGCATATCGTCAACGACGACGAGCTCAGCGACTGCCTGGTCGCCATGGGTACGGCGGAGAAGGAGTTCAACGCCGCCCTCCGCCAGTGGGCCGTCTATGCCATAGCGGACCGCATCATCGCTCAGTGCTGCGACAGGTTCTATTCGGAGCTCCAGCCCTCGGTGGTGAAGACCGCCAACAGGTACCTCGACCTCATGACCAACGGAAGGTACAAGCTGGGTTCCGACCCCAGGGACAGCTCCCTCTTCATCGAGGACGTCAGGAAGGAGTCCAAGCACGTGGGCGAGTGGAGCAGCGGTCTCAGCGACCAGGTCTACCTGTCGGTGAAGATGGCCATCGCCAAGGAGATGGGCACAGAGAGGCTCCCCCTTGTAATAGATGATATCCTCGTCAGGTTCGACAGCAGGAGGAAGCAGGGAGCGTGCCGCGCCCTGATGGAGTTCGCCGAGGACCAGCAGGTCATCATGTTCACCTGCGACAGTTCGCTCATCTCGATGTTCAAGCTCGAGGGCAGGGTCAACTACATGGAGATGCACTGATCATCCCCTTATCAGGGTGTCAACGGAGCATCCGAGCGCTTTTGCAAGGCTGTAGAGCGTATCCCCTTGAGCCTTGCACAGTTCCACCGAACCCTGCTCGTATGCCCTTATGGACCTTATCGGTACGCCGGAGAGGAGGGCGAGGTCGCTTTGGCTCATCCCCCTCTCCTCCCTCAGTCCTTTGAGTACGGCGACTGGATGGAGGGTGTCCGCGACTATGCTCACGGCACCCATGGTATCGTCGCGGAAGGTCCTGCGCAGGGACATGATCCTGCTTGCGGGTATGGCGCGCTGGATCTCCCTGAACTTGCATCCGCAGTACCATTGTGCGTAGGCTATTATGGAGCCGGTCCAGGCGGCATCGCTGGTCTCCGCCGAGGGTATACTGCGCTGCGGCACCCTCATTGCTATGCGCTCGAACATGTCCTGCGGTGACATCCCTACAAGGAAAAGCGGGGAGCCGCATTCAATCCCGCGGGCGACCTGGGACGTGGAGAACAGCGACATGAAACCGTCGATGTCCATCTCCTCCGTGTACGCCGCGATGTCGAACAGCGAACTGAGGTTCCCCGATACCGTGCTGAGGTAGACCTCACTGTAGGCGCGGATCATCCCTGTCCACCCTCCCGAGGACCAGGTCCTCCATCATGATGTCGTACTCGTCGATGGTCTCCCTTCTGCCGTGGCCGAGATAGGACGACCTTGCTTTCAGGTCCCTCTCGCATCTCCTCCTGAAGGCCTCCTCGGAGCTGACGGGTTCGCTGCCTAGGAAAGTCAGTGCGTTCATCGCCCGTTCCGATACGAGGGCGTACTGGATCCCGTCCTTTCCCAGTTCCATGGATGACGCGAGCCTTCCGAGAGGCACCCTGTTGTTGATGAAATCGGATGCGAACGAGAAGTACGAATCATCTCCGCGGTAGCCCTTCACGATATCGTATTTCCGGGTGTCCTCGCCGAAGTTCTCCTTGAGGTAGGAGACGGCACGGTTGGTCAGTTCTGAGTCAGCTCTGATCGTGCGGTTGGATACCAGTACGGCAAGCCAGCGGATCATGGGCCTATCGCCCTTGGTAAGGTCCAGGACCTTCAGGCCCCTGGTCTCCAGTTCGTATCTGTTCACATAGCCCCCGATGCCGGTGGGGCACGCCCACTCCCCCGCCAGAAGCGGGTTCTCGGTGCAGTAGAATCCGCATCCGAAATCCCGGTGCGGACTCCCGATGCCCGCCTTCGGTCTGCCCACTATGTTGGGTGCGCCGTGGTAGAGCATCTTTTTCGACATACGAATTTATGACATTTAAATGTTATAAAATTATCCGTTTCCATACATCTTATTACAGTGATAAACATCGAAAAACCACCGTTTCCGTATGAAATCCTTTTAAATACGGTTTATAACCCGCCGCCGGTTACTAAAGGTTTATATTATGAATCTGCATCCTTCGTCCCGAGGGAATCGTACTATCTCCCTTGATTCACTGATCACAATCACAATCACACAAAGGCCCGAAGTGCCTTGGTCCAATGACCGCAAATATGCACGGTCCGTATGAAACCGGACCGTCCCAAAGGGATGGGACCCATAGGGTAAGCATAGAGCTCCGATGCATCGCGATGCACCGGGACAGGAAGGATCCTGGGAGATAGTCCATACGTTTTTCTCAACCCAAGCAAGGAAGGGTAACATGAACAGCATAGATCCAAACGCAACCAAATATCTCGTTAAAGCTAAGATCGTCGCAGACGGAGTGGTGGAGAAGCCCGACGTCATCGGCGCAGTGTTCGGACAGACCGAGGGTCTGCTCGGCGATGACCTGGACCTCAGGGACCTCCAGAAATCCGGAAGGATCGGACGCATAGAGGTCGAGGTGACCTCCAAGGCCGGCAAGTCCGAGGGTATCGTCTACATCTCATCCAGTCTTGACCAGGTCGAGACCGCGATCATCGCCTCCGCTCTGGAGACCGTCGACCGCGTCGGACCCTGCAAGGCAAGCATCAAGGTGCTCGGCATCGAGGATGTCCGCGTGACCAAGAGGGAGGTCGTCATCGAAAGGGCCAAGGAGCTCCTCGCCGACCTCATGAAGCAGAGCAAGGGTACCGGATCGGACATCACCGACCTCATCAGGCAGAGCATCCAGGTGGAGGGCATCACATCCTACGGCCCCGACCGCTGCCCCGCCGGACCCAACGTGGAGAACTCCGAGGCGATCATCATCGTCGAGGGAAGGTCAGATGTCCTCAACCTGCTGAAGGCAGGTATCAAGAACGCCATCGCGGTCGAGGGTACCAACATCCCCGAGACCGTCCAGGTCCTCTCCAAGGAGAAGGTCACCACCGCTTTCGTCGACGGCGACAGGGGAGGAGAGCTCATCCTCAGGGAGCTGTTCCAGGTGGCGGACATCGACTTCGTCGCAAGGGCACCCCGTGCACACGAGGTGGAGGAGCTCTCCGCCAAGCAGCTCGTCAAGTGCCTCCGCAACAAGATCCCCGGAGACCAGTACATGGAGATGAACGGCTTCGCCCAGCAGGACTCCGAGGAGTCCGAGGAGAGGCCTTCCCGCCGCGAGAGGCGCGCATCCTCCGAAGATGAGGAGCCGTCCCGCCGCGAGAGGAGGCCGAGGCGCGAGCACGCACCCAGGGAAGAGGAGGAGCCCAGGAGGGAGCGTTCCCTCAGGGGCGACGACGAGGACACACCCCGCCGCGACAGGAAGAGCAGGTACAACACCGACGCTTCCGACAGGTTCAGAAAGAAGGAGACCGAGGAGGTCCGCGAGCCCGCAGCAACCGAGGAGCCCGCCGAGACCGAGGCACCTGCAGCCGCAGAGGAGCCCGCAGAGGAGGAAGAGCCCAGGAAGAGGAAGTCCAGGGACGAGTCCGACAAGCCCAAGAGGGAGCCCCGCGGAAAGAAGGCCCCCGTCGAGAAGGTCCTCTCCGAGGAGCAGATCATCTACCGCGACCTGCTCCGCGAACTCTCGTCCACCCACAACGCAAAGGTACTGTCATCCGACAACACCGTCCTCAACGAGCTGCCCGTGAAGAGCCTCGTGGACACCCTCAAGGCCGATTCCGAAGGGGTCAACGTCATCGTCTTCGACGGTATCATCTCCCAGAGGATCGTCGACGTCGCATCGGAGAAGAACATCCCCGTCGTCGTCGGAGTGAAGAAGGGCAACATCCCCAAGATGCCTGCCGATCTCACCATCTGGACAAAGGAAGACCTCAACTGATGACAGAGAAGGTAGCAGTCAAGACCTGGTCCGACGTGGAAGGTCTGACCAGTACGGCCGACATCGAGATCCCGGCGGATCCCCTCGACAGGGTGCTGGGACAGGAGGAGGCCATCGCATTGGCCAAGATCGCGGCCCGCCAGAGGAGGCACCTCCTCCTCGTGGGCCCTCCGGGAACCGGTAAATCGATGATCGCACGGGCGATCTCCCTCCAGCTCCCGAAGCCCAAGACCGAGATCCGCGTGGCCAACAACCCCGAGAACCCCGAGAGGCCCTTCCTCCAGGTGATAGAGGAGGAGAGGGTGCTCAGGGAGAACGAGTACAAATCCAGCGCGGCAGGCAAGCTCATCGACCCCGAGAAGGCACCAGCCAACGTGGCCGAGAAGCTCGGGTACAGATGCAGGAACTGCGGGAAGTATTCCCTTCCCACCGACCGTGCGTGCCCGTTCTGCGGCAAGTCCAAGGCCGAGACTCCCCAGGCGATGAACATCAACGATGTCTTCGCCAACATAGGCACCGTCCTCGAGGGGATGCCTGGTATGGGCGGGAAGCCCAAGGACAAGGTCGTCACCACCAGGATGCTGGCGGACGGCACCGAGGAGACCGTGGTCTTCGAGGCCGCGGGCGAGAAGATCCGTATGCTCGACCAGAAGGCGATGGAGAAGAGGAGGGAGGTCGAGAAGAACTCCAACCAGAAGGTCCTGGTGAAACTGGACCGTTCTCCCTTCGTCCTAGCGACCGGAGCATCCGAGACGGAGCTCCTGGGAGACGTGCGCCACGACCCCTACGGGGGACATGCGCAGCTCGGATCCCCCGCATACGAGCGTGTCCTCGCCGGTTCCATCCACGAGGCTCATGAGGGAGTCCTGTTCGTGGACGAGATATCCCATCTCGGTCCGCTGCAGAGGTTCATCCTCACCGCCATGCAGGAGAAGAAGTTCCCGATCATGGGACGCAACCCGCAGAGCGCCGGAGCCAGTGTCAAGGTGGAGGACGTCCCCTGCGACTTCATACTCGTCGCCGCGTGCAACATCCAGGACCTGGAGAACATCCTCTCGCCCCTCAGATCGAGGATCATAGGCGGAGGATACGAGGTTCTGGTCGATGTCTCCATGCCCGATACTCCCGAGAACAGGGCCAAGTATGCTCAGTTCGTCGCCCAGGAGGTCACCATGGACGGACACATCCCCCATGCGACCATCGGAGCGGTGGAACTGATCATCGCCGAGGGCAAGTCCAGGGCAAAGTCCGACGGGCAGATCAACGCCCTCACGCTCAGGCTGAGGGAGCTGGGAGGCCTGATCAGGGCGGCCGGCGACATAGCCGTCATGGAGGACTCCGAGTTCATCACGGAGGACCACATCAGGCGCGCCCTCAAGAGGTCCAAGCCCGCAGAGGAACAGATCCGCGAAAGATACGGTTCGTACACCAAGGGACTCTCCAAGGACCTGTCGTCCGCACAGATGGAGAGGTCTGATTACTATCAGGCCTACCAGCACGAGGGCGACAACATGTTCAGCTGAGGAACAGGTCCATACGGACCGCGGAACCTCCGTCGGAGTAGTACCTCTCGAGGGTACCGACTTCGATGAAACCCTTTCCCTTATAGAGTTTCCTGGCGGACAGGTTCTCCTGTCTGACCTCCAGGGTTATGTACCTTATACCGTCCATCCTCGCACGGGATATCATGGCATCTATCAGTTCCGTCCCCTTCCCCCTTCCGCGGTACATGGGATGGACGGCGAACATCATCACCCTCGCCCCTCCGTCGGCAAGCCTGACGGAGCACAGGTACCCTATCGCTTTCCCGAGGAAGTCGCAGGATACGAACTGCCCCTCGGGCCACTGCTGATAGAAACCGTAGAACACGTCCGGCATGAAGGACTCGTCCAGCGACAGCAGGGTGATGTCGTAGAGGTCGTTCATGTCGTCGAAGCGGAGCGGGCGGATCATGCTGACCGTCTAATCCTCTTCAATCCTATTATTATTGCGCCGAGCACCGCCAACGGTACGTATTTCACCGGACCGTCGATGGTTGGCTTTTCGTCCGATCCCTCGTCTTCAAGGGAGACCGTGAAGGTATGCTCGTACACATCGCCGTCGGGAGTGGTGACCTTCAGTACGCATTCGGTGTCGGAATAGAATCTCCATGATGCCGATCTCCCCCTGCGTTCGCATTCCCCGTCCCCGTCGAGGTCCCATTCGAACACGGATCCATGAGGTACCGCTGAGCGAGTGGCATCGAGGATCGCCTGCTGTCCGTATTCCGCTCCGGTAACTTTGACATCCAATATCACCTCTCCCTGGTAGTCCTGTCCCCAGTCCGTGAGGAACAGCGTAGCATAGTAGTCAGCGATCTCCG
>JAEEGL012384485.1_pt1 | contig 15322 bp, 17 predicted proteins | sample 9134231 | NCBI WGS metagenome assembly JAEEGL01 (sample SAMN16246548, study PRJNA631951) | gut metagenome | biome: gut microbiome; feature: rumen; material: fiber-attached | host: Bos | place: Iran: Karaj | collected 2018-10 | reverse complement strand
CGCCTTCCGCGCCTCGTGAATCGTGTCGATATACCAGCAGTTGCCGTTGCCGTAGTCCGCCAGGGCTTCCATCTTATTGTCCTTATAGTTGCCACAGCCGAATCCCAGGCATGTCAGGCTGATACCGCTTTTCCGCTTTTCTTCCACCATGCGGGCCAGTTCTCCTTCGCTGGTCACGCCCACATTCAGGTCGCCGTCCGTCGCCAGCAGAATCCGGTTCACGCCGTTTTCCCGATAATACTTCCCGGCGATTTCGTATGCCCGCAGGATGCCGGCGGTTCCGTTGGTGGCGCCTCCCGCCTCCAGTTCGGAGATCGCTTCCATGATCAGGGTCTTGTCTCCGGCGCGTACGCCTTCAATCACCACCCGGTCCTGGCTCGCGTAAGCCACGATCGAAACGGTATCTTCCGGATCCAGTTCTTCCAGCAGCATCAGGAACGCCCTTTTGACCAGGTCCAGCCGGTCCTCGCCTTCCATGCTTCCGGAGGTATCGATCAGGAACACCAGGTTGTGCGCCGGCCGCTCCTCGGTGGTTACGGTCTTTGCCTGGATCCCGATCTGCAGCAGCTTTGTCTTGGCGTTCCACGGGCAATCCGCGTATTCCACGGTCACGCCGAAGGGATCGTCGCCGGTCGGCTGCTGATAGTCGTACTTAAAGTAATTCATCAGTTCCTCGATACGGATGCTGTCCGCCGGGACCGCCTGCCTGTCCAGCACTTTCCGGCGGAACTGGGCGTAGGAAGAAGTATCCACGTCAGCCGCGAAGGTGGACAGCGGAGATGTCCGTACGCTCAGGAACCGGTTGCCCTCGATGCGGGTATACTCGTCGGTGGTAAACACCGGCGCCTCCCATGCGTAGCCGGTCTTCGCGTAACTGCTTCCGTAGTTCGGCATCGCCGTACCCAGGGGCATCGGCATATACGCAGCGTCATAATACCCTTCTTCGGTTTCCGCCCAGTATCCGTCATAGTCCGGGTAATCCTGCCGCTTCTCTGCGGTCTTCAGCTGCTCCATGGTCGTATGGTCCGCCATGCCGGTTACCAGCAGGCTGTGTTCCCGCTGAAACCACATCAGCCCGGCCTCCGTCGCGTCGTCAAACGTTCCGGTAGCTTCGCCTTCCATGTATCCCAGCTCGATCAGCCGGGTCTGGATCCAGGTAACCTCTTCCCCGGTATCGCCCTTCTGCCAGATGGTTGTTCCTTCTCCGAGCGCCGCCGCGGCGCTGATAATCACCAGCATCACTGCCAGCAGAATCGCCGTTATCCTTTTCATGGTTTCGTGCTCCTTTCATGTTCCGGTTTTTCCGGTTTCACCCATTCAGACGACGTGTTTCGGAAATAGTTCCCGGATCATGAAATACTTTTTTCGGGATACTTCCTCTCCCGTCCGGGACCATCCTGACCCTGCCGCGATGTGCGATCTGTTCTGCAGGATCCCCTTGATACTTTCTTTCAAAACGCAGCGAAATACCCGCAGGCATCTTGCCAAACCCGTCATCTTATGGTATTTGTTAAGGTAAAGGATAAGAAAGCAAAACAATCGGGAACTTCTGCCCGGGATCTATCGTCTGATCAGGTGAACCCGGATCACAGATAATCGGAAAGGATGATTGATGATGAAAAGAATGCTGTCTCTCGTTCTGGCAATTCTCCTGCTGTTCTCAATGGCGCTGGCGGAGGAAACTGCCGCAGCTCCCTCGGAAACCGAAACTGCCGGGACTGCTTCCACGGAAACGGAGAACTACATGATACCGCGGCAGTTCATGAGCATGTTTGATGCATCGCTGGAAATCTACGCCGGCCAGTATATGGACAGCGAGGAAGCGGAACGCCTGGTAAAGGACTATTCCCTGACGAAATATGATTTTTCCGGATCCCGGATGTACTACGGCTCGGAAGATTGGCGAATCGAAGCAGGGTTCGAATTTGAAAACGAAGAAGCGGTCTCTCCGGATAGTCCGTCTGTTTCCTGGTATCTGTTCATCTCGGACGCCGCGGAAGAAGCGGCCTGGTATCTGGCGATGTACACGCTGAACAATATGATCATTTACACCCATCAGGATTATGCGGATGAGATATTGTATTATTTCCGGACGGTAACGCCCGGGGACGTTTTGGAACTGCCGGACGGATACGCGCTGGTCACATACCGGACAGAAAACGACGACGGGATCATGTTCGAACTGTATCCTTCCTCCGGAGACTCTTCAGCCGCCGGGAGCCAATCAGAATAACCGGCTTGCATACCGGAAGTGAAGGAAACGGGCTGCGTCAGTTTACAGCCCGTTTTCTTTTTCCCATTTTTCAAACTGAAATCCGATATTTTCCTTCTGATGCGCGTCGCTCGAGAGAATCAGCGTCCCGCCGTGTTCCCGGATATAGCGGCGTATCTCCGCCGCGGGATACGGTTCGGTCCGGTACCCCCGGGCAATGGCGCCGGTATTGAGTTCGAATGGTTTTCCGGTTTCCAGCAGGATATCCGCCGCCTGCTTCCACGCCTTGATATATCGCGGATGCTGAACGTCAAACGCCGGATCCCGTTCTATAAATTTGCTCACCAGGTCAAAGTGCCCGATGATATCGCATTTTGTCACCTCGGCAACCCGCGAAACCGTTTCGTAATATGCTTCCGCCAGGGCATACATATCCCCGCCGAAGTATTTCTCAGCGCCTTCCCGCAGTTTTTCCGCCGTCCAGTCGATGCTGATATGGTGTCCGTCGGGCATCTTCAGCCAGTGAACGGAACCGATCGTATAATCGTAATCTCCGAAATCATCCGTCAGATAATCCCGTTCCAGGCCGCAGAGCACCCGGATCTGCCCCGCGTACTTTTCCTTCAGCCGCCTGATCTCCGCCTTGTAATCCACGCTGGCCGCCAGCGTCATGCCGCATGGATCGCCGGAACTGTGGTCGGAAATCCCGACTGTATCCAGTCCTCTCCGGATCGCCTCCTGCACCATTTCCTCCGGCGTATTCTTCCCGTCGGAAAAAACAGTATGCATATGAAGATCCCGCATTAGGCCATCTTCTCCTGTTTGACTTTTTTGTCGATCACATGCCGTGACGCCAGTTCTTTATGAATATCCTCCAGTGAAATCCCCGCTTCAATCATCAGCACCATCACATGGTACGTCAGGTCGGCAATTTCATAGATCGTATTCTTCCTGTCCTGATCCTTTGCGGCGATAATCACCTCGGTGGATTCCTCGCCCACCTTTTTCAGGATTTTGTCCAGTCCCTTCTCAAACAGGTACGTCGTATAGGAACCTTCCTTTTTTTCAGCTTTCCGCCCGGCGATCAGGGTCATCAGGCCGTCCAGCGTAAACTCGTGCCGTTCGTCGCTTTCCCATACTTCGTCGTTGAAGCACGTCTCCGTTCCGGTGTGGCAGGCCGGTCCGTCCTTCTCGACCTTGACCAGCAGCGTATCCCGGTCGCAGTCCGCCGTGATGGATACGATATGCTGGTAGTTCCCGCTGGTCTCGCCCTTCAGCCACAGTTCCTGCCGGCTCCGGCTCCAGAAGCAGGTCAGGCCTTTTTCCATGGAGACCTGCAGGCTCTCACGGTTCATATACGCCATCATCAGTACCTTTCCGTTTTCGGCGTCCACCACGATTGCCGGGATCAAACCCTTTTCATCAAACTTCAGTTCGTCAATATTGATCATTCCTTTTATCCCCTTTCTTCTTTCCGGTCATGAAAGCCCATAGATGCGTCTGCGCCTTTCCGCTGCCGCATTCTTCATGATTCCACAATCCGTGCCGGTATTCCGTTCCTTCTCATTTCTTCCTTCAGCGCCGAAATCTCCACTTCCCCGAAATGGAAAATCGATGCCGCCAGCCCGGCGTCCACCCCTGGCAGCGTTTTAAAGAGGGTGATAAAATCCGAAATTTTTCCGGCTCCGCCGGATGCGATTACCGGTACGTTTACGGCGCCGCACACCTTTTCCAGCAGTTCCAGGTCAAAGCCCTGCTTCACGCCGTCTGTATCCATGGAGTTGACTACGACTTCACCGGCGCCATCTCCGACGCACCGCCGGATCCATTCCACAGCCTCCATGCCGGTATTTTCCCGTCCGCCTTTGGCGAAAATCCGGAATACGCCGTCCACCCGTTTCACATCCACGCTCAGGACCACGCACTGGTCGCCGTACAGCCGGGCGGCTTTGCCGACCAGCGACGGATCCCGGATCGCGCCGGAATTGACGGATACCTTGTCCGCGCCGCATTTCAGCACCCGGTCGAAATCCGCCGTCGTGTTGATTCCCCCGCCGACAGTCAGCGGAATAAATACCGTCCTGGCTGTTTCCGTCAGAATGTCCGTAAACAACGCCCGGCCTTCCGCCGACGCGGTGATGTCATAGAACACCAGTTCGTCCGCTCCGTGGTCGCTGTAATATTTCGCCAGTTCCACCGGAGACGCCACGTCTCCCAGATTCAGGAAGTTTACGCCTTTGACCACCCGTCCGTTCTTCACGTCCAGGCAGGGAATAATCCGTTTTGTAATCACTTGGCTGCCCTCAATGCTTTCTTCAGGTCGATATCGCCCGTGTAATACGCTTTGCCGATAATTGCGCCGTACAGGTTCATCCGCCGCAGGCTTTCTATGTCTGCCAGCGAGGATACCCCGCCGGAAGCCGTTATCTGCAGTCCCAGCCGCTCTGACAGTTCCCGGTACATTTCCCGGTTGGTGCCCCGCATGGCTCCGTCACGGGAAATATCCGTACAGATCAGGGTGCGGACGCCGATCCGCTCCATCTTCCCGCAGAAATCCATCAGCCCGATCGCCGACTTTTCCGTCCAGCCCTTCACGGCGATGAACCCGTCCCTTACGTCCGCGCCGACGGCGATCCTTTCGCCGTACTTGTCCACAGCGCGCCGTAGAAATGCTTCGTCCTCCACAGCTGCCGTTCCCAGGATCACCCGGTCCAGTCCTGCGGTCAGGTACCGGTTCACGACTTCCATATTCCGGACGCCTCCGCCGATTTCACAGAAGAGGCCGGATGCCTCCCGGATTCTGAGCACCGTTTCCAGGTTCGGCGTCTCTCCGCTTCTGGCGCCTTCCAGATCCACCAGGTGGACATGGGTTGCGCCGCAGGCGGCAAAATCTCTGCCGATTTCTTCCGGATGGTCGCTGTATACGGTTATCTGATGATAGTCGCCCTTGTAGAGCCGGACCGCCTTGCCCTCATACAGGTCGATAGCCGGAAACAGGATCATGGCGCCGCCTCCGTTTCCCTTTCGGTCTCACAGAAGGCACGCAGGATTTTCAGCCCGACGCTGCCGCTCTTCTCCGGATGGAACTGGCATCCGAACACATTTCCCCATCCGACGCAGGCGGTCAGCTCCGCGCCGTATTCCACGGTGGCCAGCAGGCTCTCATCGCAGTTCACGGCGCTGTAGGAATGGACGAAATAGACGTAATCGCCTTCCCGGTTGTATTTCAGGATTGGAGACGCTTTTTTGATCCGCAGGGCATTCCATCCCATCTGGGGAATTTTCAGTCCTTCGCCGATCTGTTCCGCGATGGGGCGGATCTCGCCCTTCAGGAGGCCGAGCCCTTCATGGACGCCGTATTCATAGCTTCGTTCGAACAGCATCTGCATGCCGAGGCAAATGCCCAGCAGCGGTTTTCCTGCCGCGACTTCCGTCTTCACGATGCTGTCCAGTCCGCTCTCCCGCAGTTTCCGGGCCGCGTCCTCGAACGCCCCGACGCCGGGCAGGATCACCCGGTCCGCCGCGTGAATCGCGTCCGGATCGGCGGTGACTGCCGCGTCCTCACCGATGGCGGCAAAGGACGACCGCAGGGAGAACAGGTTGCCGACCCCGTAATCGATAATTGCGACCATCAGAGTACTCCTTTCGTGGAGGGGATCTCATCCGCTGAATCCGGATCAATCTTCACAGCGGCCCGCAGGCTGCGCGCCACGCTCTTGAAGGCTGCCTCGATGATGTGGTGGCTGTTTTTCCCGGCCATCTGCCGGATGTGAAGGGTGCAGCGGGCGTTCGTGGCAAACGCGCGGAAGAATTCCTCCGTCAGTTCGGTGTCGAATGTGCCGACTTTTTCTGTCGGAATGGCCAGTTCATATGCCAGGTATCCCCGCCCGGACAGATCCGCCGCGCTCAGGACAAGGCTCTCGTCCATCGGAAGCAGCATGCTGCCGTACCGGGTGATTCCTTTTTTTTCGCCCAGCGCCTGGTCAAAAGCCTGCCCCAGCGCGATTCCGATATCCTCCGTGGAATGATGGTCGTCCACACGGGTGTCACCCAGGCATTTCACTTTCAGGTCAAACCGGCCGTGGCGGGCAAACAGTTCCAGCATATGATCCAGAAACCCGACGCCTGTATCGATCTCGTATTTCCCCGTTCCGTCGAGTTCCAGTTCCACCCGGATATCCGTTTCCCCCGTCTTCCGTTCAATCACGCTGTTTCTCATTTTATATATCCTCCGCTCCTCACGATCCGCTGACCACTTTCCCGGCTTCCCGCACCAGCGCTTCCATCTGTTCCCGCGTCCCGATCGTGATCCGGTTGTAATCCCTGATCCGCTCAGCATTGAAGTGCCGGATCAGGATTCCTCTTGCCTTCAGTTCCAGGTACAGTTTTTCCCCGGAAACCTTCGGATGCCGTGCAAACAGGAAATTCGTTCTGGACGGCGTCACCTCGAAACCGTTCTTCTCCAGTTCCTGCCTGGTCCATTCCCGCGTTTCCATAATGGTCCGCGCGTTCTCAAGATTGTATTCGTCGTTCTTCACGCACGCGATCCCGGCCGCCATGGTCATGCGGTTGATCGTATAGGGATTCGTGGAATACTTCATCTTGTTCAGATCCCGGATCAGCTCCGGATTTCCGGCCCCGTACCCCAGCCGGCCTCCGGCCAGGCTGCGGAATTTGGAGAACGTCTGCGTCACCAGAAGGTTGTCGTATTCCCGGATCAGCGGCACGCAGCTTTCCCCTCCGAAATCGACGTAGGCTTCGTCGATCACGACTGCGTTGTACGGGTTGGCCTGCAGGATTTTCTCGATTTCCTTCCGCCGCAGTGCGATGCCGGTCGGCGCGTTGGGATTGGCGATGAAGATCGTGCCGGCTGCATGGAAATAGTCTTCGATCCGGATCGTCAGATCCTCGCGCAGCGGAATCTCCCGGTAGGGCACCTGGTTGATTTCCGCGTACACGGAATAGAACCCGTAGGAAATATCCGGAAACACCGCCGGAATATGCTTGTCACAGAAGGCCATGAAGGCGAAGTTCAGGATCTCGTCCGAACCGTTGGTCATCAGCAGCTCGTCCGGCGATATGCCCATCCGCTCCGCCAGCGCTTCCCGCAGTTCCCGGCATTCCGGGTCCGGATACAGATGCAGGGATCCCGCCGCTTCCTCCGCCGCCCGGATCACTGCCGGATGCGGAGGGAAGGCGTTCTCATTGGTATTCAGCTTGATATACTGCTGGTCCCGCGGCTGTTCTCCCGGTACATAGGCCTCCAGTGTCGTGTACTGATCTGACAAAAACCGGCTCATTTTTTCTCTCCCCTGATTGTTGCGCTGCGTGCGTGTCCCGTCAGTCCTTCCTTCTCTGCGAACATCGCCACGTCCTCCGCGACCCTGGCCAGCGCGTCCGCAGTGAAATAAGTATACTGCGTTTTCTTGACAAAGTCATCCACTGAGAGCGGGCTGGAGAATTTTGCTGTTCCCTGGGTCGGCAGTGTGTGATTCGGTCCGGCCAGGTAGTCTCCCAGCGCTTCCGGGCAGTTCCGTCCCATGAACACAGATCCGGCATGCCGGATGCTGTCCAGGTAATCGAACGGATTATCCACGCACAGTTCCAGGTGCTCCGGCGCGATCTCGTTGGCGATTTCAATTGCCTTTCTCAGGTCGTCCGCGATAATGATCTTCCCGTACCGGTCGATGGATTCCCGCGCGATCTCATACCGTTTCAGCAGCGGCAGCTGCTTTTCGATTTCTTCGCTGACCGCTTCGGCCAGTTCCGCGCTGTCCGTCACCAGTACCGCGCTGGCCACTTTATCGTGTTCCGCCTGGCTCAGCAGGTCCGCCGCCAGGTACGCCGGATTGCTTTTTCCGTCCGCAACCGCCAGGATTTCGCTGGGGCCGGCAATCATGTCGATGGAGACCAGGCCGTACACCTGCCGCTTCGCTTCCGCGACAAACGCGTTTCCGGGGCCGACGATCTTGTCCACCTTCGGTACGGATTCCGTTCCGTAAGCCAGCGCCGCGATAGCCTGCGCCCCGCCGGCTTTCACAATCCGGTCCGCTCCCGCTGTCTTCGCTGCCGCGATAACCGCGGGATTGATCTTTCCGTCCCTCCCGGGCGGGGTTGCCAGGACGACTTCCTTCACGCCCGCGATCTTGGCGGGGATCACGTCCATCAGTACGGTGGACGGATAGACGGCCGTGCCGCCGGGTACATACAGCCCGGCCCGGTCCACGGGAATGACTTTCTGCCCCATGACGATGCCGTCTTCATCGTTAATTATGAAGGAATTCCGTACCTGCCGGCTGTGGAATTTACGGATATTGGCGGCCGCCTTCTCCAGCACCGCCATAAACTCCGGTTCCACCTGCGCCAGCGCTTCCGCTGTTTCCGCTTCGGTCACGGTCACGCTCTCAACTTTAACCCGGTCGAACTTTTCCGTATATTCCCGCAGGGCGGCGTCTCCCCGGTCCCGCACGTTGCGGATAATCTCCGCTACCGTGTCCGTTACGTTCATGGTGGGCATATTCCGCGCGAATAATTCTGAGTTCGGCACTTCGCCGTATTTCATAATCCGGATCATCCTGCCTCAACTTCCTTCCTGAGTTCCCGAACCAGCCGTTCGATCGGTTCGGTCTTGAATTTGAATCCCGCCTTATTGGCGATCAGCCGGGCGGAAATGGGTACGATCGTCTCCGTTACGGCCAGATGGTTCTCCCTCAGCGTCGTCCCCGTTTCGACGATATCCACGATCACGTCGCTCAGTCCAAGGATCGGCGCAATCTCGATGGAGCCGTTCAGATGAATGATATCGATATCCCGCCCCATCGCGGTGTAATAATCCCGGGCGATCCGGCTGAACTTCGTCGCCACTCTCAGCGTTCTGTCCATGTTGTCCCGGAAACCTTCCGGCGCCGCCACGCACATCCGGCATTTGCCGACGTTCAGGTCCAGCAGTTCATATACATCCGGGCGGTATTCCAGCAGGATATCCTTTCCGGCCACGCCGATGTCCGCGGCGCCGCGCGCAACATAGATGGCCACATCGGAGGGTTTGACCCAGAAATAGCGCACCCCTGCATCCCGGTTTTCAAATATCAGTTTCCGGCTGTTTTCCAGCAGTTCAGGGCACTCAAATCCTGCGCCCGCAAACATGGCGTACACTTTTTCGCCCAGTCTTCCCTTGGGCAGCGCGATATTAAGCATCCGTTCCCGCCTCCTCTTTCAGCCGTTCCATCATATTCAGGAAAACGGCGAATCCGACCGCCCGGTCCCGCCGTCCCATCCGGCGCATCAGATGATCGTACTGCCCGCCGGACAGTACGCTGCCCGGAATGCCGCTGATGAATCCCTTGAACGCGATTCCGTTATAGTATTTCATGTCCCCGGTTGCGGAAAAATCGATCTGGATCCTGTTCTCCATGTCGGTCCCGGTAAATCCGGCCACCGCGCGGCTCAGTTCCGCCGCTGCGTCTGCGACGCCGTTCTCCTCCGCGAGCGCCCGGATCTTCGGCATCACCGTTTTGGGCGCGCCGTACAGGCTCAGCAGCTCAGTCAGCGGCTGCTCCGCGCCTTCGGCCAGTCCGTTTTCCATGCAGATCCGGCGGATGCCGTGGATGTTTTTTTCTCCCGCGCATTCCAGGATCTGTTCCCTCACCCGGGCATCCGGGGCAATCCGGTCCACAAAGGCGCTCAGGATATCGAGATGGCTGATTTCCAGCACGAAGTCCTCCGCGCACAGCTTCAGGCTTTCAGCCGCCAGCTTCAGGGCCTCCGCCACGCATGCGCCGTCTACGTCCCCCATGCACTCCACGCCTACCTGGGTCTGCTCACGGAAACCGTCTTCCGCGCTGGATACCCGGTAGACGTTTTCGTGATAGTAGACTTTTCGTATCTGTCCGGGCGTGTCTTTCCCGTTCTTGACGATGGAAAGCGTCACGTCCGGTTTCAGCGCCATCAGGCGGCCGTTGGTATCTGTAAAAGTAATGACGCCTTCGGAAAAGAGAAAGTCCTTGTTTCGGCTGTACAGATCGTACTCCTCGAACTTGCTCATCCGGTACCGGCTGTATCCGCAGCTGCTGTACAGTCCGCGCAGCCTGAACCCGATCCGTTCCTGTGCGTCCATAACCCGCTCGTCAATCGTCATCTTTCAATCCTCCCTGAGTCGCCGGGGCCGGTACCCACCGGCTGTTGCCCCCGCTCCATCTTACCGCGTACTGCCCGACTCTTCAATCTCATTCCGTAAAAATCTTTCCGGTTCCCGGTTTCCGGCTCCATCGATGATTACTTTATTATAGTATCACTTTACCATATTAAAGTCAATATTCGTTCATTGTATTTGTCCTGTTTTGCATTAAAACTGTTCGAGAATTGTAACAAACCCTTCCGAAAACAGGGTTTTCAAATATCGTTTCAATGGGTATAATATATTTTGGCTTGACATCCCCCCGGATCACCGGGGGGTGGATAGACAGGAGGAATAAATTATGAAGAAACGCATTGTTGCTTTGCTGCTGACGCTCGTGCTGGTTCTGCCCGTGGCGCTGGCTTCCGCGGCGACGTACTACCGTGTCAATACTTCTCGCCTGAAGGTACATCAGTTTGACGATGAAAAGTCCCTGGTCGTCGCCTCCAGGGAGCGGGATTACGCGTGCACCCTCGTCAAAAAGGTCGGCAGCTGGTCTTATGTCAAATTCACCAACGGAAATGAAGGGTACGTCCTGTCAAAGTACCTGACCAAAGGCTCCAGCTACTCCGCCTGGATCACCAGCGACGGAACGATTCTGCACAAGGGCCCGGCGTATGAATCCGCCACCGCCGGCACCCTCGGAAAAGGCGCCAAAGTCACCGTCCTGACCACCGGAAGCAAATACAACTACGTCAAAACTTCCATTGGTTACGGATATGTGCATAACGGCTACCTGAGCAAGAAAAAGGTCAAGTCCTCCGGTACGCCTTCCATTCCGGCTTTCGTCCCCGCTTCTAATTATACCGCCTGGATTTCCAACGGAACCAGGACAGTCAACCTCCGCACCGCCCCCAGCAAGAACGCGCCGGTCATTGACGAGTATCCGACCGGGACGAAGGTCCACGTAATCACCCATGGCGAAGTATGGGACAATGTCCAGATCGGTTCCTACTCAGGATACATGATGACCTGTTTCCTGACGACGACCAAGCCTGCTCCTGTTCCGACCGTTGTGCCTGTCCCTGAACCTGACTATACTCCCTATACGGCGTATGTTAAGAGTGATAACAAGGAGGGCGTCAACGTCCGCAGCGGCGCCGGCATGGGGTATACCTACCTCTTCAAGGTGCCTTACGGCGCTGAAGTAACCGTTACCGAGCACGGCAAATCCTGGGATAAGATCACCTGGGGCAGCAGGAGCGGATACATACTGAACAAGTACCTGGTGCTGAACAAGCCGAAAGGTTCCCCCACCGTCACCCCGCCGCCCACTTCCAAAGTAACCTATCCCTACACTGCGAAGACCACCTGCAAGGCAGGCGAAAAGGTCAATTTCCGCAGTAAGCCCTGGAAGGATTCCACCGCGATCTTCCGGCTGGATCCCGGCACGAAAGTTACAGTCACCGGCCCCGCCAAGTTTAAGGGGAAGACGTACAACGCATGGGTTGAAGTCGAGTATAAGGGCGTAACAGGCTTCATGATGAAGGAATTCCTGACAAAATGAGATCTTCAAAATCAACTTCCGCCAGAACGACCAGCGCTGTTGCGATCTTTATCGGGGCGCTGCTGATCGTGATCTTCGCGATCGGCCTGATCGCCAGCCAAAGGCCCGACGCCTTCATGAAGAAGAATCGTTATGATTTCACGCTGGAGCAGTTTGTCGCCTTCTGCAAAAACTGGTGGCCTGCGGCCGGGATCATCGGCTTTCCCGTTTTTCTGGTTTCACTGATCCGCAGTCTGATCATGGAGTCCAGGGAAAAGTAACAGCATCCCGAATATGAAAAGAGCGGTATGACGATCATGCCGCTCTTTCTTCGAATGTTCTGATGTCCTGAAGGGAACTCCGCCGGCCTCCGCGGGTTCGGATCGTCCGGAGGCACGAAATCCCTCCGCTCAGAAAGGAGTATGTTCTTATGGATAAAACGACAACCGTCCAGATCGTCATGCCCCAGCATTGCAACGGTTACAGCAGGCCCCGCCTCTTCGGCGGACAGATCATGGCCTGGATCGACGTCATCGGCGCAGTTGCAGCCCGCCGGTATACCCAGCGGGCTGTTACAACCGTATGTATCGACCATCTGACCTTCCTGAAGCCTGCGTATCTGAATGATACCGTCGTTCAGGAAGCTATGGTGACGTGGACCGGCCGGACTTCCCTGGAAGTCCGGGTGGAAAGCATGGTGGAACGCCTGGACGGCAGCCGGGAACTGATCAATCGGGCATATGCGGTCTTCGTCGCCCTGGATGATGAGGATAATCCGACCGCCGTCCCGATGCTGGTTCCCGAAACTGAAGAGGAAAAGCTGGAGTTCATGGCCGCCGAGCGTCGCCGGCAGATTCGCCTGAACCGGTAGCCAGGTATTATTTTTTGCCGATCAGTCCGCCCAGCAGGTTCCCCAGCGCGTCCCCGATCTGGTCCGCTGCGTTGGCGGATCCTGTTCCGCCCACTACGCCCAGGATATTCGTCAGCGTATCGCCGTATTCACCCTTCAGCACTTTCAGGCTGATCTTTTTCAGGTCGGAAGAAGCGCCGCGGTAAGCTTCAACCAGCTTCTTTTCCGACGCAGTCACTTTCATGGAGACGTTGGCGCTGGCCGGTACAGCGGGTGTCTTGGATTCCGTTTTCTTGGCCGCAGTTTTCCTGGCTGTGGAGGTCTTCTTGGCGGCTGTTGTCTTGGCAGCCGTCTTTTTGGCATCGGACGCCTTGGCGGTCGCGGCCTTGGCAGCCGCCGTCTTCTTGGCCGTCGCGGTCTTGGCGGAAGCTGTCTTCTTCGCCGCGGCAGTTTTTCCGGTCGCGGTCTTGGCGGCAGCTGCTGTCTTCTTCGCTGCCGCGGCTTTTTTTGCCGTTGCGGCGGATAGGTTCTTCGGCGCGTTCAGCAGGGAGCTTTGGGTAATACCGCAGGCGACCGCGACCTTTTTCAGCTGGGCAGCCGTCAGGTCGGTTTCTCCCCGCTCGCATTTTCCGATTTCTGCGGCTGCCACGCCTGCCGCCTGCCCGAGTTTCTCCTGGGTCAGCTTTGCGGCTGTACGGGCTTCTTTGATCAAAACCCCGACTTTTTTCGTTGCCATGGTGTTTTCATCCTCCTGTCAGTTATTCAAAAATCTGTTTCTTTATTTTACCCCACCTGATCCGGTTGTTTCAATCCCTTCCGGTTATTTCTGAACGATTTTTTCTTTTTTCTCTTGTCAGTTTGTTTCCATATTTGTATAATATATGTTGCGCAAAGTGTGGATTCGCTTTGTCGATTATTGTGAGGAGGGTCTTTTCAATGGATATTCAGAAGATTATTTCGGATCTTGTGGCGAAGCTGCTCGGCAATAAGGATCTGATTGCCAAGTTCACCGCCAATCCCCTGGAGTCTGTCAAAGAGCTCATCGGTGTGGATCTCGACGCCTCTCAGCTGGAAACCGTCGTCAAGGGCGTTACTGAGAAGCTGGGAAGCGCTCCTGCCGATGCCCTGAAGGAAGGCAAGAGCATCATTGATAAGATCAAGTCGCTCTTCGGAAAGAAGTAATTGTGCTGCGGCTGAACCCGGGCTGTTTTCTGGCGGCCCGGGTTTTCATATACGTTCTTCCGTATATATCCGTTTTATCTCCGGGAAGCATAGCGCTCCATCATCCGTTGTATGATTGAATCCGTCTTCAAGGACCGGATTAGGTCCTGAATATATTATAGATCAAGGAGGAATCCCCGCCATGAAAAAGTGCCTTCTCGTTTCTCTGGCCGCCGTCGTCCTGCTGATTTTTACTCTTGTCTCCGCCTCCGCCGATACGTACGCGCAAACCTACTGGGATGACGCCACCCAGTCCTATCTGTTTTATGAGGCGCATTACGGCATCGTCATCTGCCGGCAGATGAGCGTCCGTGACCAGCCGTCTACCGGCGGTGCTTCGTACGGCATGATCAAAAACGGCCAGCCGGTTAAGATTCTCGGCAAATCCGCGGACGGAAACTTCTATGTGCTGGATCTCGCCTCCTGCGGCTTCCAGAACAGCGGCGGCACTGCTGTCGGCTACGCGAAAACGAGTCTCCTGAAAATTGACCCGCAGTTTATTGCCTGCACGAAACTGACCAATATCTATGCCACGCCCTGGTCCACTGAACACAAAATCGGGGAGCACGTCGACCGCTTCTGGCTCATAATTGATCAGCAGTCCAACTGGTATGCGGTCCAGGCAATGGAATCCACCGCCGGTACCGGTTTCATCCTCAGCAGCGACGTCGGCTCCTACAGCAATTATCAGCAGAAATACGTCGTCACATGGGATAACGTTCCCCTGCTCGATGAGGCTTCCTGGTCTCAGTCGCAGACGCTCAGCCGCTTCTCCGTGGGCGCTCTCTATTCCGTCAGCGGAGACTACTCGCTGCTGGTCTTCAACGCGGGCCAGTCCAATGAAATACGCGGATGGGTTTCAAACCAGTATATCGCTCCGCTTGTCAACTGACAGCGTACTTTCCCGCACCATTGCGAAAAGGCACCCTGCCGTCCGGCAGAGTGCCTTTTTTATTCAGTCTTCTGGTTACTTCTTATGCTTTTTCTGTCCCATCGGGGTCAGATGCCAGATCTTGTCGTTATACTCCCGGATTGTCCGGTCAGAGGAGAATATGCCCGACATGGCCGTGTTGATGACCGCCATCCTCTGCCACTTCTTCTGGTTTGCGTAGTCCTCGTTCAGGCGTTTCTGGGCCATGGTGTAGGAGCCGAAGTCCTTCAGCACAAAGTAGTTGTCTCCCATGCTGCCCCAGCTGCCGAGCAGCAGGCTGTGGTACAGGTCCTGCAGCGCCGCCGGATTGTTGGGCATCAGCGTTCCGTCGATCATCTGGGTCATGGCTTCGCGGATCTCATGGTTCGTCTCATAAATGTTCATCGGGTTATACGTATGCTCCCGGTACATATCCCGGACCGTATTGCTCCGCATGCCGAAGATAT
>JAEEGL012228366.1_pt1 | contig 15322 bp, 13 predicted proteins | sample 9134231 | NCBI WGS metagenome assembly JAEEGL01 (sample SAMN16246548, study PRJNA631951) | gut metagenome | biome: gut microbiome; feature: rumen; material: fiber-attached | host: Bos | place: Iran: Karaj | collected 2018-10 | reverse complement strand
GCCGGATATCCAGGCTGGCGCGAAACACCTGCCGGAACATGGCAAAGGAGCGCTCCGTCAGCTCCGGCCGGTAGGGCGCCGTCCCCACGCACACCACGCTTTCCGAAAGGGGCGTCGGCGCCACATGGATGGGCCTCCCGTCGAGGAAGGCTCCGCCGCCCCGCACGGCGTGGAACATCTCCTTCAAGTACGGATTGTATATCGCCCCGGCCTGGGGTTCTCCCCGGTGCCAGCAGGCCACGGAGATCCCGCTGTGGTGCATCTGGTGCACAAAATTCATGGTGCCGTCGATGGGGTCGATCACAAACAGGTATTCCGCCTGCAGGTCGTCCTGCTGGTCGTTTTCCTCGCAGAAAAACCTTGCCCCGGGCAAGGCCTCTCCCAGCCGATCCATCAGCAGCTGCTGTACCTGGCGGTCATAGGCCGTGACCACATCCCGATGCCCGGTTTTGCACTCGGCCAGCACGTCGTGCGCCTGAAGGATCAGCTGCGCCGCCTCCCGCTCAGCCGCCATGATCTGCCCGCAGACAGCCTGCCGTTGTTCAAGTTCCATTCTGTTTTCTCTCTTTCACGCCGCGGGAGCGTCTGACGCCGCGTCAGACGCTCCCGCTGGCAGATGTGTTGTCCGGCTAGTCTTTCCCCTGCTCGAACTCTTTTTCCAGGTCGATCCAGTCGCTGCCGAAGGCGTTCTCCGCCGCAGCCCGGGCCGCCCGTTCCTGTGCGGCCAGCCGACGGCGCTGCTCCGCCCGGCGGCGCTCCTTCAGATGCTTCCTGCGCAGCCGGCGATACCGCGACACAAGAATGATGTAGGCGGTACCCAGCACCGCAACAATCACCAGAACCGTAATGACCCAGCCCTTGGACAGAAATTCCCTGAGCTTCATCTTCATGAATTCACCCCGGGCCAGCTCCACCTCGGCATTGGTCACCAGGCGAACCGTGCCGAAATTCTGGCCGTTCACCAGCACCTGGGCCTCGCCCAACACGGTGCCCGCCGCCAGCGGAGCCACCAGCCGATCGTCATAGACGGTCACCTTTGTCTCCACGCTGCTCGGATCCATGTCGTTGGGCAGCAGCAGCGCCATGTCCTGCTGGGCATGGAGAACCGCTTCTCCGTCCCCCTGGGCCAGCTCCACCTTCACCCGGGCCAGCTGCTCGGACGCGGTCACCACCGTGTGGTAGGAGAAGTTTTCAAAGCCCCAGTCGTAAAGGGTGATGGTATCGGAGAAGTTGCGGTACTCCTCCAGGCCGGCATTGAGCCAGCCCTGGCAGCCCATCACCACCGCCATCAGATTGACGCCGTCCTTTTCCGCGGTGGAGATCAGGCAGTACCCCGCGGCGCGGGTGTATCCGGTCTTGATGCCGGAGGCATACTCATACAGATAGCGGTTGCCGCCGTAATCGGAGCGGGGATTGATCAGGGCGTTGGAGTTGCCGATGGGTTCCCCGTCGTTGAGGGTAATGGACTCCGTGGTATAGCTGACCGTGTTGGCGATCTCCATAAAGTCCGGATAGCTCATGGCCTCTTGCGTGATCTTGCAGATATCATAGGCGGAGCTGTAGTGCTCCTCTGTGGGAAGACCGTTGGTGTTGGCAAAATGGGTGTTCTCGCAGCCCAGGCCCTGCGCCCTCTCGTTCATTTTGGCCACAAAGGCGCTGACGCTGCCCTCCAGGAAGCTGCCGATGATATTGCAGGCTTCATTGGCGGAGGAGATCATGGCGCAGTAGAGCAGGTCGCGCATGGAGAGCACGTCCCCCGGCTTGATCCCGGCAGAGCTGCTGTCCTCCCCCAGCCCTTCCCGGCAGTCATCCTGGGCGGTCACCATGGAATCCATGCTGCATTTGCCCTCGGAGATGGCGTCCAGCGCCAGCAGAACCGTCATGATCTTGGTCAGGCTGGCGGGCGCGCGCCGGTCATCCTTGTTCAGTTCATAGAGGACACGGCCCGAGTCCAGATCCATCAGGACCGCCGCCTGCCCGTCCAGCGCCGGCGCTTCAAGCGCGCTGGCCGCGGGGGCTCCCATGCCAAAGACCAGGCAGAGAAGAAGCAGCAGAGGGAAAAGTCTGATTTTTTTCATTTTATACTCCCGTTTTTCCAGGAATGTGGTATAGTAAACATATCAGCAGCGGTGTGGTTTTTATTATAAGGTGTCACAGAGGGAAATGCAACTTAAAAATACAGTGTTCGGGGATCTTGAACGATGAAAATACTGGTCGTAGACGACGAAAAGCTCCTGGTCAAGGGGATCAAATTCAACCTGGAAAACGAGGGATATACGGTGGACGCGGGCTATGACGGCGAGGACGCTGTCACCATGGCCCGTACGGGCGATTACGATCTGATTATTCTGGATCTGATGATGCCCAAAAAGGACGGGCTTGAGGCCTGCCAGGAAATCCGCAGCTTCTCCACTGTCCCCATCATCATGCTCACCGCGCGCAGCGAAAGGGCGGATCTGCTCCTGGGCTTCGAGTCCGGTGCGGACGACTACATCACCAAGCCCTTCGACATTCTTGAGCTGAAGGCCCGGGTCCGGGCGCTGCTGCGCCGGGCGACCCTGACGTCGCCGGGCGGCGCGGAAGCTCCGGCTGTGCTGCAGTGTGGGCACATCACCGTGGACGAGCAGCGCCGCAGCGCCTACCGGGACGGGAAGGCCGTGGAGCTGACCATGAAGGAGTTCGACCTGATCCTCTTCCTGATGAAGAATCCCGGCAAGGTGTTCAGCCGGGAGGCGCTTCTGGATCTGGTCTGGGGCTATGATTATCAGGGCGATACCCGCACCGTGGACGTGCACATCCGCCGTCTGCGGGAAAAGCTGGAGCTCAACCCCGCGCAGCCCGTCTATATCATCACCAAATGGGGCGTCGGCTACTACTTTGCCGACTGAACGGAGTGCCATATGCACAGTATACGCTTTCAATTTCTGGCGTTTATCACCATGCTGCTGCTCCTGCTGCTCCTGCTGCTCAACACCTACCCGCTGATCACCTCCCGGGACACGGTGTTTGAGGAAAAGCGAAGCTCCCTGTCCGGCCAGGCCGCCGTAGTGGCCTCTTCCCTGTCCGGTACGGATCGGCTGAACCAGGCCGGCGTCGCGGAGATCCTGCGTTTTCTGGATATCAGCGGCTTTGCCCGCGTTGTCGTGACAAACAAGGACGGCACCGTGGTCTATGACGACGGCGGCGCCACGGGCGGCGTCACGGATATCCCCGATATCGGCACCGCGCTGGACGGGAAAACGGTTTTCCGCTCCGTTTTTGCGGACGCCGCGTTTGTCAGCAGCATCGCCACGCCCCTGAGCAGCCAGGGCGCCTTGACCGGCGCGGTGTACCTCTCCGAATATGACGCGGAGCGGGCCGAGATTCTGCTGACCCTTCAGGGCAGAATTCGCATTCTCTCCCTGATCATCGGCGTAGTAGCCCTGGTACTGGCGCTGGTGTTCCTCTTTATTCTGATGCAGCGCATCCGGGCGCTGGTCCGCTCCATGCACATTGTGGCCGAGGGGGACTATACCTATCGCCACGCGGTCAGCGGCAGGGATGAGATCGCCGAGCTGGGCCAGGAATTCAACCTGCTCACCGAGCGGCTGGAGACCACCGAGCAGCAGCGCCGCCGCTTTGTCTCCGACGCCTCCCATGAGCTGAAAACGCCCCTGGCCTCCATCCGGCTGCTGTCGGACAGCATCGTGCAGAACGACAACATAGACCCCGCCACCGTGCGGGAATTCGTCACCGACATCGGCAACGAGGCCCAGCGTCTCCAGCGCACCACGGAAAAGCTGTTGGATCTCTCCCGTCTGGACGACGACGTGCAGATGATTCCCGAGCCGGTAGACGTGAAGCAGGCGGCGCTGGATGCGCTGGTGCTGCTGCGTCCCCTGGCCAGGGAGAAACAGGTGCGCCTCCGCTGCGATCTGGAAGAGGGCTGTGTCGTTATGGCCACGCTGGACGACATGTTCCACATTCTGTTCAATCTCATCGAAAACGCCATCAAATACAATGTGCCGGAGGGCGAGGTCTTTGTCAAGCTCGCCGGCACCGAGGACAGCGTGGAGCTGTCCGTGGAGGACACGGGAATCGGCATCCCCGAGGAGGACCGGCTCAACATTTTCGCCCGCTTTTACCGGGTGGACAAGGCCCGCTCCCGGGAGGCCGGCGGCAGCGGCCTGGGTCTGAGCATCGTGCGCGATGCGGTTCTGGCCCACGGCGGCAGCATTACGGTCGGCCCCAACAAGCCCCAGGGCTCCCGTTTCATCGTGCGCTTCCCAAGACCGACTTCGGAGGAAACCGGAATATGAACAACATCGCAAGAATTCAACAGAAGCTCGCAGAAAACGAGCTGGACGCACTCCTGATCACAGACGAAAAAAACCAGCGCTACGCCACGGGCTTCCCCTTTACCGACGGCCTTGTAATCGTCGGGCGGGAAAAAGCCTGGCTGCTGACCGACTCCCGTTACATCGAGGCCGCGGAGCGCGCCGCGGGGGACTGCTGCTGTGTACAGCTGTTTGACCAGCAGCACAGTCGGCTCTCGCTGGCGCAGGCCGCGCTGAAGGAGCTCGGCGCGGAGCGGCTGGGCGCAGAGGAGGAAAAGCTGAGCCACGCCGCTTTTCAGGCGCTGGAGAAATCGCTTGGTCTGCCCCTGCTGCCCGCCCAGCATATCCTCTGCGAATTGCGCGCCTCCAAATCCGAGGAGGAGCTGGCCAGCATGATTCAGGCCCAGCGCATCAGCGAGGCCGCGCTGGAGGAGACTCTGCAGACCATCCGCCCGGGCATGACCGAGCGGGAGGTCATGGCGGAGCTGGTCTACCGGATGCTTCGCCACGGCAGCGAGGGCAACTCCTTCGACCCCATCGTGATCACCGGTGCAAACACCAGCCTGCCTCACGGCGTACCCGGGGACACGGTGATCCGTGAGGGCGATTTTGTCACCATGGATTTCGGCAGCCTGAAAAACGGCTACTGCTCGGACATGACCCGCACGGTTGCCGTCGGCTATGCCACCGAGGAAATGCGCAATATCTACGGTATCGTGCTGGAGGCGCAGCTGGCCGGCATCGCCGCCGCCCGCGCCGGGATCCCCGGCAGGGACATTGACGCCGCCGCCCGCGCCGTGATTGACAAGGCCGGCTACGGCGCCTGTTTCGGCCACAGCTTCGGCCACAGCCTGGGCCTGGACATCCATGAGATGCCCAGCGCCAGCCCTCTGGGAGAGGCCATCATGCCCCCCGGGGCGGTGGTCAGCGCGGAGCCCGGCATTTACCTGCCCGGGCGGTTCGGCGTGCGCATTGAGGACGTGATGGTTCTTCGGGAGGGCGGCTGCGAGCTGATCACCAAAGCCCCGAAGCAGGAGCTGCTTGTGCTGTAGTCCGTTTTTCCTCTCCGTACAATAAAAGTCTTGCAAAACAGGCGGATATACTGTAAAATAACAGGGCTAATACGATGCATTTTACAAAAAGATTTTGATTCGGGAGGTCCCATATATGATCACAGCAGGCGAGTTCAGAAACGGCGTCACCTTTGAGATGGACGGTCAGGTTATGCAGGTCGTGGAGTTCCAGCATGTCAAGCCCGGCAAGGGCGCCGCGTTCGTCCGCACCAAAATGAAGAACGTTATCACCGGCGCCGTTACCGAGACTTCTTTCAACCCCACCGCAAAGTTTGAGAACGCCACCGTTGACCGCATGACCATGGAATACAGCTATGCCGACGGCAATCTGTACTACTTCATGAATCCCGAGACCTATGAGCTGGAGCCGGTGGATGAATCCGTTCTGGGCGACAACTTCAAGTTTGTCAAGGAGAACATGGAGTGCACCATCTACTCCTACAAGGGCAAAGTCTTCAACGTGGAGCCCCCCTTCTTCGTTGAACTCGAGGTCACAGATACCGACCCGGGCTTTGCCGGCAACACCGCCACCAATGCCACCAAGCCCGCCACACTGGAGACCGGCGCCGAGATCAAGGTTCCCCTCTTCATCGAACGGGGCGAGCGCATCCGGGTCGATACCCGCACGGGCGAGTATCTGTCCAGAGCCTGAGCGCTTCCAACAACGGCAAGGGGGGATCTCACATCTCCCCTTTTTTTATACAGGACAACCGTACCGAAAGCCATGGAGTCAAAAAGGAGGTTTTCCCGATGACGATCGTTGAACAGGCCGCATATCTCAAAGGGCTCACCGAGGGTCTCGGCTGCGAGCCCGATTCCAAAGAGGGGAAGCTGTGGAACGCGCTGACGGCGCTGCTGTCGGATATGGCGCATGAGATCGAGGATCTGCAGGCGAACTCGCTGGATATGGCCGACGCCATTGATGACATCGGCGATGAGCTGAGCTATCTGGAGGAGCTGACGCTGGATCTGGACCGGCCCGAGGATTTTGAAGATTTCGAACCGTTTGAAGACGACGGGGAGCTGGAAGACGATGAGGCGTACAGCGCCGGGCCGCACCTGTTTGAAGACGAGGATTCGGACGAGGGCGGCGACGAGGAGCTGCGTTACGACGGCGTTCTGTACGATGTTACCTGTCCCTCCTGCGGGCAGGAAATCAGCTTCGACGAGGAGACCCTGGAAGCCGGCTCCATCACCTGCCCGGGCTGCGGAGAGATTCTGGAGTTCGATCTCAGCGACGAAGAAGAATAACCAAAATCAATACGCCAGCAGCCGGCCGCAGACGCAGCCGGCTGCTTTGGCAGGAGACAGGCTTATATGATTCCAATGTACAAACCTCTTGCAGATGAAATTCGCCCCGACAGCCTGGACGACGTGGTGGGCCAGCAGCACATTCTGGGAAAAGAAGGGCTGCTGCGCCGGATCGTGGAGAGCGGGCAAATCCCCAACATGATCTTTTACGGCCCTTCCGGCACCGGCAAAACCACCGTCGCCCGCATTATCGCCGAGCGCACCAACCGCAGCCTGCGCAAGCTCAACGCCACCACGGCCGGTATTGCGGACATCAAGCGCATCATCGATGAACTGGACACCTTTTTGACGCCCGGCGGTGTCCTGCTGTATCTGGACGAGATTCAGTATTTTAACAAAAAGCAGCAGCAATCCCTGCTGGAGTTTATCGAGGACGGGCGCATTACGCTGATCGCCTCCACCACGGAAAACCCTTATTTCTATGTGTTCAACGCCATCCTCAGCCGCTCAACGGTCTTTGAGTTCAAGCCCGTATCCGCCGCCGATGCGGAAAAAGCCGTTCAGCGGGCCGTCGGCATCCTGAACAGCCGCCGGGAAACGCCCCTGCGCATGGAGGAGGGCGTGTCGGCGCGCATCGCCAGCGCCTGCGGCGGCGACGTGCGCAAGGCCATCAACGCGGTAGAGCTGCTGTTTTCCGCCGCCGGGGAACGCAGTACCCTCAGTCTGGAGGACGCCGTGGCCATTTCCCAGCGCAGCGCCATGCGCTATGACCGGGAGGGCGATGAGCATTTCGATATCCTCTCCGCCCTGATGAAGTCTCTGCGCGGTTCGGACCCGGATGCGGCGCTGCACTATCTGGCCCGTCTGCTGGAGGCGGGCGACCTGGTGGGCGCCTGCCGGCGAATCCTCTGCTCCGCCAGCGAGGACATCGGTCTGGCCTGGCCGCAGGCGGTTCCCATCGTCAAGGCCTGTGTGGATTCCGCCCTGCAGTTGGGGCTGCCGGAGGCCCGGCTGCCTCTGGCGGAGGCCTGCATCGCTCTGGCCACCGCCCCAAAATCCAACAGCGTGGTAATGGCCATAGACGCCGCCATGGCAGACGTCCGCGCAGGGCGCAGCGGCAGCATTCCGCGTGAGCTGCAGAACGTCCACGCCGACGGCACCGGCTTTGAACGGGAGCAGGGCTACAAGTATCCCCATGCATTCCCGGGCCATTGGGTCCGTCAGCAATACCTGCCGGACGAACTGAAAAACACGCACTATTACGAATACGGCGACAACAAGAGCGAGCAAGCCGCCAGGGCCTACTGGGAAAAGATCAAGAAATAGGAGCGCTATGGAGATTCAGGTCGGAGACATTCTCACCATGAAAAAGCCCCACCCCTGCGGCAGCAGAGAGTGGGAGGTTCTGCGCATCGGCGCGGACTTCAAGCTGCGCTGCCGGGGTTGCGGCCATGAGGTCATGGGCGCGCGCAGTAAATTTGAAAAGAATGTCCGGCAGATCCGGCGGGAGGACGCGTGAGCTGCGGCTGACCGGCGCCTCGCCGGAAAAGGGAGAAAGCCTGACAGAAAAAGGCGCTGTCTCAAAACACACAGTTTTGAGACAGCGTCTTTTTTCAAGATCCATGTCGCTTTCAGCTTCCGAAGTAGTGCTCCCGCTGCTGCTCATCCAGCTTGAAGAACGTGCAAAGCGTATCAATGTTGTGCTGGCGCCAGTCCTTGTCGACAATAAAGCTGCGCAGCGCCTCCACATCGCGCACCCATGCATTGTAGTCAAGCCCATGGCGCACGTAATCCCGCTCCACCTCCGGCTCCACCTGCGCGGCCAGGCGGTCGATCTCCGCAAGCACCTTGTCGTTGGTGAGCGGTCCGTTGAGCATCTCTCCCGCCCGGGTCAGAAAGAGATCCCGGAACGCCTCATTGCCGAGAAGCGCGTCAAACACCTGGCAGATCTGCTTGCTATCAAGCTGCATATCGGACAGAAGATTGTAATAGTTGAGTTCCTCATCCAGGAACGTGGCGTCCAGATCATAGAACATGAAACGCCATTTCCCGTCCCCCTCTGTGGAGCGGCAGTAGCGCAGATTGCCCCAGGTCAGGTCGCTGTTGGCGCAGTAGCCCTCCAGCAAAAACCAGTCGACCATGCTCTCCGCGTCCACGCGCGCGCAGAAGTAGGCGTAGGCCTCGGGGTCGCTCATATCCCGGTCAATGCAGTAGGACAGCACCTCCCGATACAGCTCGGTGTTCAGCGTGTGATCCGCGTCCACCGTGGTTACGCTGTCCCGGCTGACGCCCATCCAGTCTGCGTAGAGTTGTTCGTTCGCCTTCTCCATAAGGGCGTAAATCCCGTAATACCTGCCGTCCACATACAGCACACAGTAGCGGCTGCGCTGGGTGACCACCGCCCTGCTGGCCGATCGGGCCAGGTTTTCGCACAGCTCATTGCGGAAAATGGTGGCGTAATAATCCTGTCCCGCCCGCAGCAGCAGATTGGTGAAGACCGTCACGCCGCCGCCGAAGAGATCATAGGACAGAGTCTCCTCCCCATAGGCGCCGCGGAAGCGGACGCTCATGTTCTTTTTGGGCAGCTCCAGGCTGGTGCCGCCCTGCATGCGCACGCCGCACGGAATGGTAAAGCTGCCGTCCTCCCCATAGTAGGACAGGCTGGCCGACGTCTCGATATCCTTGGTGCCGTAGTAGTACATGCCGTTGAAGGTCATCTTGTCATCGGAGACCAGACTCACCACCGGCAGGCTGTGTTCCTCGTTCAGAATATAGCTCAGCGTCAGCACCCGGCTTGGCATGGCTCCCGTCTCCCAGTTGAGGGCACGGATAATTCCGGTTTTTGTCAGTTCCACCGGCCCTGTATACCGGTGACTCGCCGCTGTCGGCAGGCTGCCGTCCGTGGTGTAGTAAATCGTGCCCGGGGCGTTGAGCGTCACGGTCACATACGACACGTTGTTGTACACACCGTCCGGCGCCGAAACGGTCGGCATCGGCGCGATCCGGCGGTATCCGTTGCTGTTCTCCGCTCCGGGACTCACGCTGTCAAAGTAAAACCAGCCGTTTTTCCCCGGCATCCGGCCATAGCTGCCGCCATACGGGATGTCCCGCAGGGAAGCATAGTCGATCAGGCTGCCGTCCGTTCCGGCCAGGTACAGCTTTTCCGAGCTGGAATCCAGAGAAAAGCTCATGCAGCAGGGGCTGGTACCCGTGCTTCCTTCGGTGTCGCAGCAGACCAGATAGAGCTGCCCCGGCTTCAGAGTCACCGCGGGGAAACGCCATAAGCAGTAGTTGTCCTTGTCATCGGACAGGCAGTAATCCGACAGGTTCACCGCTTGATCGGAGATGTTGCGGATCTCCACCCAGTCGCTGTTCCCCACCAGATAGGAGTGTCGTCCGGACAGATTGGAGACCACCACTTCGTCGATCACCAGAGGGCCCACGCTCTCCAGACTGCTCTGCCACTGCTCATAGCCCTCGTTGGTGTTGGGGCAGCCGGGCGTAGGGTAGACGCTCTCCTCATAGCTCCCCTCTTCGGTCAGGCGCACCGATATGTCGGCCACCTCGCTGCTGCACAGCGCGCTGCTTGCCAGCTTGCCGCTGCGGCTGAACAGATAGAGCGTCTCTCCGGCAGAGAGAGAAAAATTGGTGTGCAGACTGTCCCGGCGATCCTTGCCGTCCGCAAAAATCAACAGCCGTTCCCCTGCCGGCAGCGTGATCTCCGGCAGCGTCCAGCCCTTCCGGTTCTCCCGGTCGCTCAGGAGCCAGCCGCCCAGATCCACGTCGGTGTCCGAGAAGTTTTCCAGTTCGATCCAGTCGGAAAAATCCCCGTCTTCATCCCGAAGCACCGCCCGGTTTTTGCTCATCAGCTCCGAAATCCGGACGCCCTCTGCTTCCTCCTCGGGTTCCGTGGCGGTCGGGGTCTCCACAGGCTGTACAGGCGTGGCCTCCGGTGCTTCGGCGCTCTCCCCGCAGGCCGCCAGCAGCGCAAGGCAGATCACAAGCAGCGCCAAAAGCCCTGCCTGAAGATATGAACTTGTCCTGCCAAAGCTGCGCATGGCCGCCTCCGAACAAAGAACAGTTATAGTATTATACTCCAAATTGCCCCTCAGTGTCAATGCGACCGCTGTCGGCGGCCGTTTCGGTCTTGCGAAACCGCCGCGCAGCGGATATAATGATCATCGGATGGCGAACTCTATCGAGGATTCGATTGAGTTCGCTGCCAAACTTATCGTTTGGCAGCGAAGCACATTCTGTGTTTTGCCGTCATATCGTCATGATAACGGACCGGATTTTACCGAAAGAGGATTGCCTATGTTCTGCGGATTTACCCAGGAGACCAGTGATTTTCTCTGGGAACTCAGCTTTCACAACGAGCGACCCTGGTTCCTGGAGCACAAGGATCAGTTTGAGCGCTGCCTCAATCAGCCCTTCAAGGCCCTGGCCCGGGACACGGCCGCGCTGATGCGCCAGCGCTACCCCCTGATGGACTGCCAAACCCACGTCTCCCGCATCTATCGGGATGCCCGGCGCCTTTTCGGCCGCGGCCCTTACAAGGATCACCTGTGGTTCACCATCAAAGACGGGGAAAACTACTCCGACGGCCCCATGTTCTGGTTTGAACTCAGTGCCGCCGTTTACAGCTACGGTATGGGATTTTTCGATGCCAGTCCCTCTGAAATGGAGCTCTTCCGCCGCAGCATCGACGCCAATCCCGCCCGCTTTGAGCGGCTGGCCGCCGAGGTGGAGAGCCGCCGGGGCCTGCGGGTCATCGGCCCCATGTACAAGCGCCCCAAAGGCGATCTGGGCCCGGTGCTCAACAACTGGTACAACCGCCGCTATCTGGCGGTGGAGAGCGCCCACGATTTCGGCGGCGATGTGCTGAGCCCGGAGCTGCCGGGCGTCCTGCTGAACACCTACGAGAAGCTCATGCCCCTGTACGAATACCTGCTGGAAGTGCACAGGCTCTACGGAGAAAGCCGGGAGACGCGCTGAAAAAATCCTGCCGCAAAGCGGCAGGATTTTACTGTATTCTCTTTTTATCGTTTTACAGGGCCTTGATTGCCGCCTCGATCTTTTCCGCTGTTTCCCTGGGGACAATCCCCTTGCTGACGACCAGATCAAAAATCTCCCCGCAGGTCTTTCTGTTGAACAGCTTAATGGGGTATTTGGTCAGATTGGGCGCAAATTCCTTGACGATCGCCGCTGTTTTAGGATTGTCAAAGCACTGCTTCACCGTCATATTTCTGAAGTCCATATCCAAGCTCCTTCGTCCGTATTCTCAGTCGGCGGTTCCCCGCCTTCCGCGTATGATTGTATCACAGCGGCGGCGCCGCGTCAATCGAGGAGAGGCTCCGCAGCAGGGCCTCGGCGCAGCGCATGCCGTCCACCGCGGCGGAGGAGATGCCGCCGGCATAGCCCGCGCCCTCGCCGCAGGGATAGAGCCCCGCCACCGCGGAGCAGAGCTCCCGGTTCCGCAGGATGCGCACCGGGGAGGAGGACCGGGTCTCCGGCCCGGTCAGCACCGCGTCCGGCGCGGCAAAGCCCTTCAGCTTCCGATCCAGCGCCGGCAGCGCCTGGGCCAGCACTTCGGTAATCCGCTCCGGCAGCACTTGCCGCAGCTCGCACCACACCACCCCCGGCCGGTAGCTGGGGATCACGCCGCCCGGCCCCGTACTAGCCCGGCGGGCGAGAAAATCACCCACCAGTTGGGCCGGTGCCCGATAGTCCCCGCCGCCGCAGGCATAGGCCGCCTGTTCGATTTCCCGCTGCCACAGCATGCCGCCCAGGGCAGACTTGTCCGGGAAATCCTCCGTATGCAGCGTCACCAGCAGCGCGGCGTTTGCGTTTTCTCCGCTGCGGCGGGATTCGCTCATGCCGTTGGTGACCACGCCGCCCGTCTCCGAAGCCGCGGCGATCACCTCGCCGCCGGGGCACATGCAGAAGGTATAGGCGCTGTTCCCGTCGGGCAGATGTACGTTCAGGCTGTAGTCCGCTGGAGGCAGACTGCCCCGGACCCGGCCGTACTGGGCGGTGTCGATGTCCGTCTGCCGGTGTTCGATGCGTACGCCCATGGAAAAGGGCTTGGGTTCCATGGGCACCCCCTGGGCATGCAGTGCCGCAAAGGTGTCCCTGGCGGAGTGCCCGATGGCCAGAATTACCTGCCGGCACGCGATGCGCCGCGTCCCCGCGCTGTCCGCGACCTCAATCCCGGTAAGCGCGCCGTCCTCCAGACACAGCCTCGTCATCCTTGTGCCAAAAAGCACCCGGCCGCCCAGGGCCACAATCTCCCGGCGCAGATTCTGCACCACGTCTATCAGAATATCCGTGCCGATGTGGGGCTTTGCGTCATAGAGGATGCTCTCCGGAGCGCCGTGGGCGGCAAATTCCCGCAGCACGAAGCCAAGGCGCGGATCGTGAATACCGGTGTTCAGCTTGCCGTCCGAGAAGGTGCCGGCTCCGCCCTCGCCGAATTGCACGTTGCATTCCGGGTCCAGCGCGCCGCCCCCGCGGAAGGCCTCCACCGCCGCCCGGCGGGTGCACGCATCCCGGCCCCGCTCGATCACCAGCGGCTTCGCCCCGGCCCGGGCCAGCACCAGTGCGGCAAACATGCCCGCCGGGCCGAAGCCCACCACCACCGGCGGCGTCTCCGCCGAAACCCTTGGGATCTCATAGCTCCGCTCCTCATAGGCGCTTACGTCCGCGCTTTTCGCCCTTTGGAGCGCCGCCGCCTCATCGCCGCGCAGCGTTACGGCCGCCGCACACACATAATGCAGATCCTCTTTCTTCCGCGCGTCCAGCGATCGTTTTACCAGGCGCAGCGTCTCGATGCGCTCCGGCGCAAGTCTGAGCTTTTTCGCGGCGCGGCCCTTCAGCGCCTCCTCGGGCTCGTCTGGCCCCAGCCGCAGATTGCGTACCAGTATCATCGGCCCAGCCTCCCCGCCAGGCGGCCGCTGGCCCAGGCCCACTGCAGATTATAGCCGCCGCAGTCCCCGTCCACATCCAGCAGCTCGCCGCAGAGGAACAGCCCCGGCACAAACCGGCTCTCCAGGGTCTCCGGGTTGACGCCCTCCGTGCGGATGCCTCCGGCGGTGACCTGGGCGCTGTCAAAGCCCGCCGTCCCCCGCACCGGCAGCACAAAATCCCCGCAGGCGGCCGCGGCACGGCGCAGCTCATCGTCGGTCAGGCTGCCGATGGCACGGCTGCCGTTCAGGCCGCTGTATCGTACCAGCATACGGCCCAGCCGGTTGTGGAGCATGCCGGTAAAAAGCTCTCCCGCCTCCTGCTCCGGGAAGCAGGCGCGCCGCTGCCGCAGCAGCGCCAGCGCATCCGTTCCCGCGGGCAGAAAGCGCACATGCAGCGCCAGTCCCTCCCGTTCGGCGGCGGCAGCCCTGGCCAGCTCAAAAACCGCCGGGCCGGAAACGCCCTGCTCGACAAACTGCAGTTCGCCCTCGCTCTCGCCCAGGGTGGTCCCCCCGCGGCAGAGGCGCAGGGCGGCCTGGCTTCGCACGCCCTTCAGCGCCCGGGGGTATTCCGGATCGGTATAGATCGGCGCCAGCGCCGGGTACAGGCCTGTGCGCCGGTGGCCGAGGGTCTTCATCAGTTCGTAGCCGTCCGTCACGCCGCCCAGCTTTCCGCCGGCGGCGCCGCCGCAGGCCACGACCAGCTTTCCGGCAAAGAGCCTGCCCTCATCGGTCTGTATGCCAAAGCCCCCGTCCTCCCGGCTGATGGCCCGCACCGGACAGGCGGTGCGCTGTTCCACGCCTGCTCTGTCCAGGGCAAAGCGCAGCACGTCCAGTACGCTGTTGGCAGAATTGGACAAGGGGTATACGCGCCCGCCGTATTCGGTGACGGTCAGCAGGCCCAGCGCGTGGAAGAATGCCAGCGTTTCCTCCGGCGGAAAGCGCGAAAGCGCCGGGCGCACGAAGTCCGGGTTCTCTCCGTGATAGTGCTCCGCCGAAGCGCCGGTATTGGTCAGGTTGCAGCGGCCGTTGCCGGTGGCAAGGAGCTTGCGCCCGATGCGCTGCTGCCGCTCCAGCAGCAGCACCCGGTTTTCCCTGTCTTCCGCGGCGGTCAGCGCGGCCATAATGCCCGAAGCGCCGCCGCCGATAATCACAACTGTATTCATTCTTCTGCCCTCTGTTTCAAATTCTCCTGCCGGTGCCTTTTGTCCTCGGTCGTCCCGCTTGTCTTCTGCCGGTATTATACCAAGGACCGCCCTACTTTACAAGCCGGCCGGCGCCCCGGACCGGATTCCGCCGGGCAATACGAAAGCGAAACCGCTGCGGGTCGATTCCCGCAGCGGTTTCATTTTCGCCCGGACGGCGCTTACTCCGCCCAATATACCCGGCCGGGTCTTCGGGCCATGGCCGCAGGCGCCTCGCCGTCGATATAGCCGAGAATGCAGCCGCCGACGCCGGTCAGCTCATCTTCCACGCCCAGCTCCTTCAGGATGGCTTTGCCTTCATCCGACTCGAAGGTCTCCCGGATACGGTTGACCCAGCAGCTGCCCAGTCCCAGCGCGTGCGCGGCAAGCATCAGATTGCCCATGGCCAGGCTCCCGTCCTGCAGCACATAGACGGAATTCTTTTTGGCCAGGACGAGCACCACCGCCGGTGCGCCGTAGAAGGGGTCAGAGTCTTCCGGCCAGCCGCCGTATTTCCGGTTCAGCACCGAAAGCCG
>JAEEGL010336800.1_pt1 | contig 15322 bp, 8 predicted proteins | sample 9134231 | NCBI WGS metagenome assembly JAEEGL01 (sample SAMN16246548, study PRJNA631951) | gut metagenome | biome: gut microbiome; feature: rumen; material: fiber-attached | host: Bos | place: Iran: Karaj | collected 2018-10 | reverse complement strand
TCACTTTTGCGGCAGGCGGCGGCATCGGCAGCATGGACGATGTGATCGTCACGACCGGAAAGGACTATACATTGCCGGAGTGCGGTTTTTCACCGGCTGTGGGAATGCTGTTTGATACCTGGGATGCAGGGGCGCCCGGAAAGACTGTGACGGTAACCGATGCGACGCTTACGGTTACCGCAAAGTGGAAGGCGGATCCGGATTATGTGCCTGAGCCGGATCCTTACGGAATCACAGAACCCGATCCGACACCCGACCCGACACCCGATCCGACGCCTGACCCGACACCTGCTCCGACACCCGGACCTTCAACCGGAGATGGTTCAGGAACCGGCGGTACAGGCACAGGTGGTACGGGAACCGGAGGGCCCAATGTGGATCCTTTTGGCGGATTGCCGGCGCATCTGACAGATGTAAAGGAAGGAGCAACATTTACATCAGGCAAGGGAAAATACAAAGTGACGTGCATCATCTGTGATCGCCTGACTGTTATGTTTGTCGGACCGAAGAGTAAGAAGAATAAGAAGTTCACGATTCCGGCAACCGTGACTTATAAAAAGCATAAATTTAAAGTTACCTCCATCGGGCCTAAGGCATTTATGAAAAATAAAAAACTGAAGAGCGTAAAGGTCGGAAAGAATGTGACTGCCATCAATGCAAAGGCCTTTTATAACTGTGGTAAATTAAAGACCATTCAGATCAATTCCGAATACGTAAGATTTGTCGGCTCGAAGGCCTTTAAGAAGATCGCGAAAAAGGCCACCATTAAGGTGCCTGAAATGAAAGTCGACAAGTATAAGAAACTGATGGGCAAGGCAAAGGATAAAAAGACGAAGATCAAGAAAATCTGATGAATTCGACGCGGAAAGTCCGACATGGAAATACGCAGACGAGAACTACTGATCAATTCTGAATAGGGGATAGCATATGCAGAAAAGCGGTATGAAAATGAAACTTCGGACAAAGATCACACTGGCGGTGCTCGCAACGGCACTGCTGGTGGGAATCATGGTGGGGAGTTTTTCCCTGATGAAGACCAGGCAGGATATGATGGAACTGAGCATCAGCCACACAAGGGATGTGGCGCAGATGGCGGCATCCTTCATAGACGGCGACAAACTGGCCGGCTTACAGCCCGGAGATGAAGGAACGCAGGATTATGCTGAGATTCTGGATGTCCTGTCGTCTTTCCTGGTGGACGGCGGTGATATTGCTTTTATCTATACCATGAGAAAGCGGGACGGTCAGCTTGAGTTCGTGGTGGATGCCGATCAGGAGAGTGGTGCTGCCATTGGCGAGCCCTACGAAACCTATGATGTGATCGAAGAAGCGCTTGCCGGAAATGTGGTGGTGGATGAAGAAGTGACCACGGATGAATGGGGCAGTGTCTATTCCGGTTTTGCACCGGTATATGCTTCGGACGGAAGCATTGCGGGCATAGTCGGCGTAGACTGTTCCGTGGACATGATCAATGCGCATATCAGCGCCATGCTGCGGACGCTTCTGATCATCGAGATCACCTGCTTCTTTGTGGCGCTGGTCATTGCATTGCTGGTTGGCCGCCTGATGACAAGGAACGTGCTGCTGATCCGGAAAAAAATGGAAGAGATGGCCGACAGGGGCGGGGATCTGACGCAGCATATCGAAGTGGGCAGCAAGGACGAGCTCGGACAGACGGCGGAAAGCTTTAATTCATTTTTGCAAAAGCTTCATGACATCATAGAGACGATCCATGAGACGGAGGATAAGCTGCTTGGAGTTTCCCGGCAGACGGATAACAAGATCGATGCGGCAAGTGATGAACTGACTTCCATTTCCGGCGTACTCGCGGGGATGACGCAGTCCATGGCACAGACGGAAAACAGCGCGCAGCAGATCAAAAATGCGGCAGCGGATGCAAAGGATCTGTCCGCCACGCTCTATGAGGATTCACAAAAGAGTGCAGAGAATGCAAAACAGTCCAGTGAGCGTGCAGTGCGTGCAAAGGAAAAGTGCGCGCAGGATCTTGTCAAGGTAACAGGCAAGGTGGACGCGATCTCGGAAGAGCTGCAGGAAAAGATGAAGGAGTCCGAGCGCATTAAGGATATTGAAAAACTGACAGGCGAGATCGTAGATATCTCCGACCAGACACAGCTTTTGGCGCTCAATGCCAGCATAGAAGCAGCGAGAGCCGGTGAAGCGGGACGCGGTTTTGCCGTAGTGGCAGAAGAGATCAAGAATCTGGCGGATGCGACGACCAATACCGCAAATGAGATCAGTCAGATCAACCAGTTTACCACCAGCACCTTGGGATCCCTTGTGGAAATGGCTGAGAAGATGATGGAATACATCCGCGATGAGGTCTTTTCGGATTACCGCACCATGGAGCAGATCGGCTCGGATTATTACGAGGATACCAGCGCATTTGCACAGCAGATGGAGACGCTTCATGCCATGTCACGGAAACTCTCGCAGGATATGGAGCAGGTGGAAAAGAGTCTTTTGCTGATGACCGAGATGACCCATTCGGAAACGGTGGATCTTTCCGAGGTGAGCAGGGCAGCGGATGCCATTTCCGAGAATATGAAGTCGGTACAGGCAGATATGCAGGAAAGCGAAGAGATGATCGGTAGGATGGGTCAGCTGATCGGTCAGTTTACCGTGTAGAATAGTTCACATAACTATTGCGAATATTTTTGATTTCCATTATAATGATACTAGTGTCGAAAGGTACAATTCGTATCATTAGTTGTGTTTTCATCATGCATATGGAATCAGGATTTTGAATCTGTAGTCGGGTATAGTAGTCAGGCAAAATAAGCGGGGGGCGCTTTATGAAACTGAAATTTATCGGAGCAGATCATGAAGTAACAGGCAGCTGTCATTATATCGAGGCCTGCGGCAAGCATATTCTCGTGGATTACGGTATGGAGCAGGGCGTGGACGTGTTCGAAAACGTTCCGCTTCCCGTGGCGGAATCCATGATCGATTATGTGCTGTTGACACATGCACATGTGGATCATTCGGGATTGCTGCCGCTTTTGTATTCCAGGGGCTTTCGCGGACAAATCTTTATGACGGAGGCATCCGCCGATCTGTGCAGTATCATGCTGCGTGACTGTGCGCACATCCAGATGCAGGAGGCTGAGTGGAAAAACCGTAAGGCAAAACGAAGCGGTGAAGTGGAACCATCCACGCCGATCTATACAATGGAAGATGCAGACGGTACCATTCGGCTGATGGTTCCCTGCAGGTATGATGACATCGTTGAACTGACCGAAGGCATCAAAATCCGGTTTACGGATATCGGACATCTGCTCGGTTCCGCATCCATCGAGATCTGGCTGACAGAAAACGGCGTATCCAAAAAGGTCGTTTTTTCAGGCGATATCGGAAACAAAAATCAGCCGCTGATCCGGGATCCTCAATATACGGCGGAAGCGGATTATGTGGTCATGGAGTCCACCTACGGCGACAGGCTTCATGCAAAAGACCGGACGGACTATGCGGGCGAACTGGTCAGTATCCTGAAGGATACCTTTGATAAGGGCGGTAATGTGGTGATCCCTTCCTTTGCGGTAGGCCGTACCCAGGAGCTTTTGTATTTCCTGCGCAAGATCAAAACGGAACGCCTGGTACAGGGGCATGAAAACTTCCCGGCCTATGTAGACAGTCCGCTGGCAGTGGAAGCGACGGGCATTTTTCAGAAAAACATTTATAACTGCTTTGACGAAGATGCCATGGAACTGGTAAAGCAGGGGATCAATCCCATCAGCTTCCCGGGCCTGAAGCTTTCCATTACCAGTGAAGAATCCAAGGACATCAACTTTGATGAAACGCCGAAGGTTATCCTGTCGGCATCGGGTATGTGCGAAGCCGGCCGTATCCGCCATCACTTAAAGCATAATCTCTGGCGTCCGGAATGCACGATCCTGTTCGTGGGATATCAGGCCATCGGTACGCTGGGCCGTGCCATCATCGACGGCAAGAAGGAAGTTAAGCTCTTCGGTGAGCCCATCGAGGTGCGCGCCAAGATCGCACAGCTTGCCGGCATGAGCGGACATGCGGATAAGAATGGATTATTGGAATGGATCAATGGTTTTGAGAAAAAACCGGAGATGGTCTTTGTGGTCCATGGCGAGGATTCGGTGACAACGGCTTTTGCAGGGTGCCTGAAGCATGAGTACGGTTTTTCATCCTATGCGCCCTACAGCGGGACGGAATTTGACCTGGCAACCGGTCAGTTCATCTACGAAGCTGAGCCTGTTGCTGTGAAGAAGCATATCATTGTTTCCAATATCTTCAACAGACTGATGGCTGCCGGACAGCGTCTGCTGGCTGTGATCAAGAAAAATGAAGGCCTGGCAAATAAGGATATGGCCAAGTTTGCGGATCAGATCAATGCGCTGGCGGATAAGTGGGACCGGTAATTGGAAAGCGCAGGATGGAATGTGAAGCGGTAAAGATTGGAATAACCAGAACGGAAATAAGCAGGAAGGTAAATAAGAAACATGAGTTACGCTGACAAAGTATTTATTGAGATGTGCCGGGACATCCTGGACAACGGAACCAGCACGGAGGGAGAAAAAGTACGGCCGCACTGGCCGGATGGAGCAAGCGCCTATACCATTAAAAAGTTCGGCGTGGTAAATCGGTATGATCTGTCAAAGGAGTTCCCCATTATGACCCTCCGTCCGACGGCGCTCAAGAGTGCAACGGACGAGATGCTCTGGATCTGGCAGCAGAAATCCAACAATATCCATGACCTTCACAGCCACATCTGGGATGAGTGGGCGGACGAAGATGGCAGCATCGGAAAAGCCTACGGTTATCAGATGGGTATCAAGCATCAGTATAAAGAGGGAGAGATGGATCAGGTAGACAGAGTGATCTATGACCTGAAAAATAATCCCTTCAGTCGCCGCATCATGACAAATCTGTATAATCATCATGATCTTCATGAAATGAATCTGTATCCCTGTGCTTACAGCATGACATTCAATGTAACACAGAAAAAGGGTGAGGACAGGCTGACCCTCAATGCTGTGCTCAACCAGCGTTCCCAGGATGTGCTCACAGCCAATAACTGGAATGTGGTTCAGTACGCAGTGCTTGTACATATGCTGGCGCAGGTCTGCGATATGAATGTTGGAGAGCTGGTGCATGTGATCGCAGACGCCCACATCTATGACAGGCATGTGCCGATGGTGGAGGAGTTGATCGCGCGCGAGCCGTTGCCGGCGCCGATTTTTAAGCTGAACCCGGAGATCAAGGATTTTTATGCCTTTACCAGAAATGATGTGAGCCTGGAAAACTATGTGACAGGCGAGCAGATCAAAGATATACCGGTAGCGATCTAGATATGCGGCAGGAGCAGTGATGGACGAAAAAAAGATCTTAAAAAAGATCATAGGAATCATATTCAAGGATGTCAGCCGGGAGTCGGAATCCAACGACCTTTCGGTTCTCCTTCGCGTACTTTCCCTTTCTGAGATCGGCTGGCTTTTGCTCATGGCGCTTTTAATGGCGTATCAGAACTATGCGTTTGTCTGCCTGTCCTGCGTCTTTTCCATTGGCGTTCTGGTTGCGGTTTTGATGCTCACTTATGAGGACCGCACCGTGGTTGGCATGTATGTTTATATCGTGATCAATCATCTGCTGGTCGCGGTGGGCAGTATTGAGACAGCATGGAAGGAACATTTCGCACCCATGATCCTGGTATGCGTGATGCTGTTTTTCTTCAATGCCAGAGTGCGCATGAAAACGAAGGTATATTTTTCCATCGCAGAGATGGTTTTCTCTTATTCGTTTTTGTTCGCAGAGATGCTGCTGCCGGCGCACAGCCAGCTGGATAAAGTGACTTCCACCATATTGATCGGACTGAATATCGCGAATCAGATCACGGCCATCAGCCTGGAAGCCTACGCCTATTCCCTGAAATATACCAGGAACGAAGAGAAGATCATGCAGTACAATAAGAAACTCGAAGATATGGTTTCGACGGATGCGCTGACCGGTCTTTGGAACAGACGTGCCATGAATGAGCATCTGTCACTTCTCGAAAACGGTTTCCGAAAACACCAGAAGAGTTTTCATGTCGGGATCATGGACATTGACTTTTTCAAAAAAGTCAACGATACTTACGGACACGGCATGGGTGATTACGTGCTCAAATCACTCTCGGCCCTTTTGATCAAAGCCATGGAAGGAAAAGGTTCCGTTGCCAGATGGGGCGGTGAGGAATTTCTGCTGACCTTTGAAGGCATGCGGTTTGAAGAAGCGGTGAAAACGATGGATGAGATCAGGGAGATGGTAGCAGAGCAGGAATTCGCCCTGAAGGATACCAAGCTACGCCTGACCATCACCGGCGGGCTGGAGGATTACGCGATGGCGGATTCCGTTGACGCTGTGATCACCAAAGCTGACGAAAGGCTGTATATCGGCAAGACCGGCGGCAGGAACCGGATCGTGAGCACCGACGAAAAATCGGGACAGTAGTGTAAATTCTGGTATGAAAATACTGAGCCGAAAAACTACTGATAAATTCAGTGAAAGAATACGAATGACAACATGGTAGTGTATGGGAGCGTCATGTATCAAACTGATCAATATCTTGAAGAAGGTTGTATTTAAATTACAAGATATGCTACAAATACGACCCTCCAAATTTGGAGGGTCGTTCAACTTGGATCGACCGGAGTATGAGTGCAGCCGGAGAGTGGACCGGGGAGTGAGGATGAACAGTTTTATCGGGATCAAAAAATATACGGCCTTTATGATGGCGCTTTTGCTGGCAGTTTCCTGCATCGCTTTTTCGGCCATCAGCGTCCGGGCGGAAGAGATCACGTCCGAGAGCGGCGCGCCGGATCCGAATTTTCATATCTACCTTGCCTTCGGCCAGAGCAATATGGAAGGGATCTGCGCATTGGAGGCCCGGGATCTTTTGGTGGATGACGGTTACTATGTCATGTGTGTAAATGACAGCTACTTTAGCCCTTACACCTTCGAGAAGCGTGTGATGGGAAATTGGTACAAGGCTGTGCCGCCTCTGGCCAATTCCCTTGGCGCAGGACTGAGCGTGGCGGATTATTTCGGCCGTACCATGCTGGAAAAGGAAAAAGAGAAAAATCCCAAGGTGAAGATCGGCATCATCGTGGTGTCCGTTCCCGGTGTGGAGATCCGGATGTTTGATAAAGAGGCTTACCGGCCTTATTATGAGAATCTGACATCAGAGAGTAGTGTGTTCATCGATCCGATCATGGCGGATCTGGGAGGTAATCCTTATCAGCGATTGCTCCTTTGCGCCAGTCAGGCTCAGAAGTACGGCGTGATCAAGGGGATCATCATGCACCAGGGAGAATCGGATTTTCTGATCCCCGGGTGGTGTGATAAGGTGAATAAGATCTATGAAGATCTCATTACGGATCTGCGTCTGCCGGAGGATGTGACCCTGGTTGCCGGAGAGGTGCGCCGAGGGACCCATGTTCCCGGTGCCAATGATCCCATCAATCAGTTGCCGGAGAAACGGAGCAGTTTCTACGTGGTCTCCTCCAATGACCTGATGGAGACGGACTTAAGCCCGGGTGATCTGCATTTTACGGCAGAAGAATACCGGGAGATGGGGCGAAGATATGCGGGCGTGATGCTGCAGGCCCAAAGCAACAGACAACAAAGCGGCGGCGAGACGGTGTCCGATAATAACTCGGCAGAGCCCGGGGAGGAATCATCGGAGACAGGGCAGGATCAGCTCGGCCCGAAAGGGAAAGAACAAAAACAGAATGAGTCGGAGCCGACGGCGGCAGGAGATCCAAAGAATCCACAGCTGGGCAAGCAGGAAGCGCAGCAGGGGCAGGCCGATACGCCAAACCAGCAGAGCAATCCGCCGGGCAAAGGGGACACCTGCATGGATGATCATGGGCAGGCCCTTTACCGGATCACGAAGACGGGGAAGAATGCAGCAGTAACCTATCTGCAACCGTCCGACAAAACAGTGAAGAAGGTGCGTATTCCCGATAAGGTGTGCATTGAGGGAAAGGATTACCGGGTAACAGCCATTGGAAAGCGTGCTTTTTCCGGGTGCCGTCGTATGAAAGAACTGACCATGGGAAAAGAGATCCTGTCCATCGGCAAAGACGCCATGAAGGGATGTAAGAGATTAAAGAGCGTTACCATTTATACAACGAAACTGAATAAGAAAAGGATCGGAAAGGATGCCTTTTCGGGAATCCACAAAAAAGCAAAGATCCTGGTTCCGGAAAAAAAGCTGAGGGCATATCGCCGCATGCTGAAACTTTCCGGACTTAGCTCCAAACGGATCAAAGCGATAAAGAAAACCGGTAGTGTAAAGTCCGGTATGATAAACCGAAGCCGATAAACTACTAATGGTAGTGTAAAGTCCGGTATGAAAATACTGAGCCGAACAACTACTGATAAATCAAGGAGGGAAAGAAATGAAAACATCGACAAATCATGAACGGAACAAAAAGTCCATAGCAGGTCTTTTATGCACAGCATGCTTTGCTTTCGCTCTGCTGCATACCGGAGGCGTGACGGCTTTTGCGGCCGACAGCATCATTCGGAACATGAATCAGAACAGGGAATATGATCTGATCGCAGATGCGTTTGCTGAGGCTAATTCCGGAGATGTTCTGAAGCTGCAGGGGGATGCGGCCTTAAACAGCAGCATTGAAAGCAAAACAGATACGGTACTGGATCTGAACGGGTATTCTCTTAATCTGAGTGGGAAGAATATCGTCAACGAAAAAGGTGATCTGTCCATTATCAATAGCGGCGCTGAGGATAGTGAAGAGGTTCACTATTTCAGCATATCGGTGGAAGGCTGGGATGTCGAAACGGAGCTGAGCGAGAAGGAAAAAGAGTCAGCTAGTGATGTGGAGAAGATTTCCGACCTTGAGGGTGTGAGCCTGGTCAAGGTGAAAGGCAGCATCATCTATAATGGCGTGGGATTTGGAACACTGTCCCTTGGCGGGGCGGTATCCAATTATCAGTCCGGCGGCAAGGATCTGAAAATTGAAAATGTGAGCTTTGTCAATTGCAAAGCCGGACTGGGCGGCGTAGTGGAAAATGAGGGCCTTGTTACGGAGAACTATGCTGCTACGGTAACGATGAGCAATGTAAACGCTTACGGCTGCAGGGCGGCCAATGGCGGCGTGGTGTACAACGCGCCGGGCAGAAAAATGAAAATGATGAATGTCACGGCGAGATTCTGCTCTGCTTTGGAAAACGGCGGCGCAGTCCTCAATCTCGGTCAGGCTGATATTACAAGTCTGCATGCCGCATATTGCGATGCGACCAGTCAAGGCGGCGCCATCTGCAACGGAACCAGCGTTCCCACAAGAGCGGAGATGATCATTCGGGATTCCGATTTTACCGGATGCAATGCCAGTATGGAGAAGATCGCCATGGGCGGTGCCATTGTCAATTATCGGCCGCTGACCATCGAGGGCTCTTACTTTACGGACTGCAGCGCCGAGTCGGGAGCGGGCATTTACAATATGCATGAGCTTTTGTTAAAAGAATGCTTTATTTCAAACTGCGTAGCAAAGCGATACGGCGGCGCCATCTTTACCGATGGCATCAATAACGGAGAAAACAGACCCGGTGGTATGGGCCTGGATGCAAAAGCTGTTCTGGAGGATACCGTGGTAGCAGGTTGTTCTTCGGTGGATCATGACAACTACGAGGAATCCATCTATGTGAGAAATACCGCCTTTGAGATGAAGTCCGGCTTTGTGGAGGGAATGATCTTTACCCGAAATGATGCACAGCATCCGGTGGAAGAGCTGCGCAGTGAAGTTGATGCTTTTCCGGCCTGCAGCGTGGTGATCCATAAGGGCAAGTTCAGGAATTTTATCCCCGCGAAAGCTTTTCTTGCTGAGGGCAGCAGTCTGGTGGATCTGGGAGAAGAAGGTATCTGCTATGTGGTAAATGGAAGCTTTGCCACCCAGCCTACCCCTAATGCGATAGAATTGCAGGAAAAGGAGACGAAAACCGTCTTCTGGGTTTGCGGCAGCGAAGCGGATAGTTTTAAACTCATGAGCTTTGATCAGGAAAAGAATACCTGGAGCGTCTATGCGCAGCCCACTGTTCTCAGCGGCGGCGCAGGGTCTTTCGATTTCACCAATAATGAAACGGCGGCTAAAAAGCTGACCCTGAAGGTCATCGCCATGAAAGCTGGCGAGCCTGTGGCGGGCAGTGATCTTTTCAACGTATCCTATAAGGTATCCGCTGCGTCAAAGCCGAGCACCAATCCGCCGGTGGAAGATCCGGGGAAAAAGGATGAAGCAAAGCCTGCGTCTGTGGGCAGTAAGTTGGCTGCTCCCGCGAAAGATGGCGGAGAATATGTGGTGACCAACGCAGATACGAAAGCGCCGGAAGTATCCTTCAGACCTGCGGCAGGATCTTCGAAAAAGGAATACAAGATCGGCGGTCAGATCACCGTAGAGGGGGTCACTTATACGATAACGTCCGTTGCCAAGAATGCCTTCAAGAATAACAAGATCGTGGAGAAGGTGGAGATCGCTGATACTGTTCTCACCATCGGGGATCAGGCCTTTTCGGGCTGCAAGAAGTTAAAGAAACTGAAGATCGGGAAGAACGTTAAGGAACTTGGGGCCAGTGCCTTTGTCGGCTGTGAATCCCTGACATCCATTACCATCCCGGCAAGCGTTACCCGGTTTGGCGCCAATCTGTTCAGTAAGATGAAAAAACTGAAGACCGTCAAATTCCAGTCCGGAAAACTGAAAGCCGCTTACTTCCACAAGAAGACCTTTAAGGGACTGCGCAATGCAGCCACCATTAAAGTGAAGAAGGGTAAGGCGAAGAACTACAAGAAGATGTTCCGCAAAAAGGGCCTTTCCAAGAAGGTAAAAGTGAAATAAACGCTGCGAAACAGACAGAAAAAAAGAACAGGAAGCGCGGAGGTTTTGAGAGAAAATGGATCATGAGATAAAGAGACGAAGTCATGCAATCGCTTGTTGTGGCAGAATGCTTTGCGGCCTTCTGGCCTTCCTTGGCACGTTGGCTGCCTTGGGGAGCAGGGCCTATGCCATTGTTCCGCCTACGGTTAAAAATACCACGACGGGGAGTACGTATGAGAGTGTTAATAAAGCTTTTGAAGAGGCGACGAAAGGGGATGTTTTGGTGCTGCAAAAAGATGCAGAGCTGAGCAGCTTCATTATGACGAGCACGGAAGATCTGACGTTTGATCTGAACGGTTACTCTCTGAATTTGAATCAGAACAATATTCTCAACGGCGGAGATCTGTCCATTATCAACAGTGCAAAGACCGATCGATATCATTATTTCAACGCCGGCTGGACTTTGGCGGAAAACTTGAGCGACGAACAAAAAGACGCTGTCCGCGATTTGGATGATCTGGAAATGCTCACCGCTGCAGATGGGGTGTTTAAGATCAAAGGCAGTATCCTGTATAACGGCTCTGCGGTAACCGGTCTGGGGGGAGCCGTGGTCAATACAGCATTTTCAACGGATAAAGCAGGAAACCTTGTTGTGGAGAATGTGGCTTTTGCCAATTGCCGGGCGACGGATATGAGCGCGGTACAAGCCGGAGCCGGACTGGGGGGAGCCATCGATAATGAAGGGGCCTCCGTTACCCTGAAAAATGTCAGAGCCTATGGCTGCGGTGCCCAGAACGGCGGATTTTTCTATAATTCCTTCGGCAAGACGGCAACCATAGAAAATACCACGGTGAAGTTCTGCTCCGCGGCGATCGGTGGCGGCGCTGTCTGCAACTACGGGACATGTGTTGCTGCGGGGTTGGAGATTTACGGCTGCGGTGCTTCCATCGTGGGCGGAGGGATCTTTAATCAATCGGCTGCAATGGACCTGTTCCCGGCTACGCTTGTGCTTCGTGATTCGCTGATCTCCGGATGCGTCGGTACCGCCGGCGGCGGAGGTATTTATAACTGTGACGATATGACAGTTGAAAACAGCATAATCAAGAATTGTGTTTCCGGCTCCATCGGCGGCGGGATTGTTCACGACGGTGCCTTTTCCAAAAACGGACTGGGGGCTGAGGCTGCCTTTAGCAAGATCACCATCAGCGGATGCTCCTCCACGCATGAGTCCTGGAATGAATCCGTATATGTGAAAAATGCTTTTCTTCGGATGCAGTCCGGCACCATAGAAAATATGATCTTTACCAATGACAATACCGAGAACGGGGATCCGGCCTGCGATGTGGTGATCTATGCGGGAGACTTTACCAATTACGTGCCCAAGGCGGAGCATATCGATGCAGACAGCTATCTGACCCAGTCGGGTGATCTGTGCCGTGTGCGCGTCAGGAAGGGACTGGAGAGTGTCTCTGTAAACAGTGTCTCTGCCAACAGTGTTTCGGCCAATACCGTATCGGGCAATGCCATTTTTACCTATGACGGCACCCCCAAGGCGCTGCAGCTGACAGACAGTGAAAGCGGAGAGGTGCTGGCAGTCGGAGAGCATTACTCCGTCAGCTACAACGGGATCCTGCCCACGGTTTACGAAGAGCAGGAGCAGGCTCCGGTTCATGCGGGAAAATATAAGGCACGGGTGACAATGACCGGCGCGTATAAGGGAGAATTTGATTATGCCTTTATCATTGAGAAGGCAGCGCAGCCCGATCATACGCCGCCCAGGGTGATGGATCAGGTATCCTATGATGTGACCAGGGTCGGTGATGTTGCCTTGCCGCAGAACTGGTCCTGGAGGCAGATGGATGTGGAACTGCCGCTGACTGCAGGGGTAAGCGTGGATGCCGTTGCCGAATATACGGGAGAAGATCGGGATGACTATGTGACCACTCAGGTGCAGATCAGCATCACCCGGGCGGAAAAGTCCGGTGGAGATGAGGGGACGGACAAAGATAAGGATAAAGATAAAGACAAGGATCAGAACAAAGACCGGGAAGGATCCGGGAATAAGGATACGGATAAACCTGCCCCCGGAGGGAATAAAGTAACCCCAAAGGAAGATAAGAAGCCTGCTCCGGAAGAAAAGAAGCCGACGCCGGAAGCCCCGCAGCTGCCCAAAGTGGGTGAGAGCATTACCGCAGATACCAAAGACGGAGCTGTCTATAAGGTGACCGGTACGGATGAGAAAAACAGGACGGTGGCATACTGCGGCAATCCCGGAAAGAAGCAAAAGACAGTGACTATCCCCAAGACGATCCGGTCAGGGGGCGTGAAATACAAGGTAACGGCCATTGCGGCCAATGCCTTCAAAAATGATCAGACCGTAGAGAAGATCGTGATCCCCGATACGGTGCAAAAGATCGGTGCAAACGCCTTTAAAAAAGCCAAAAGACTTCGCATCATCAGGATCAAAAGCAAGAAACTGAAAGCAAAGAACATCAGCAAAAAAGCATTTAAGGGCCTGGGGAAGAAGGTTATCATCCGTGTGCCGAAAAAGAAGGTAAAAGCTTACAGAGCCATGCTGCGAGGGAAGGGACTTTCCCGCAAAGTGCAGGTGAAAGCATTATAAGCATGATGAACATGGCTTAAATCTGTTATACTATTTTTTAACAGATCATTTCCGTTTATAGGTACAATAGGTGAAGGTGATATCAAAGCAGGTTTCTTCGTCGCTTTCATCGACCAGTTCCCAGGCCGGATCTTCGTCGAGATTCGGGAAAAAGGCATCTGCTTCGTAGCTGTGGTCAATGCGCGTGATCAGTGCTTCGTCGCAAAGCGGCAGGAATTGACGGTAAACATTTTCGCCGCCGATCACATAGATCTCGCCGCCAGCCGCTTTTGCTTTTTCTAGCGCTTCATCTACAGAGTGGACAACGATGGCGCCGTCAACCTTATAGTCTTTGTTATTTGTCAGTACGATATTGGTTCGATTCGGCAGCGGCCTTTGCTGCGGAAAACTCTCAAGTGTTTTGCGTCCCATGATGACGACATTTCCGCTTGTCAGTGCCCGGAAGCGCTTCATGTCGCTGGGAATCTTGATCAGAAGGCTGTTCTGAAAACCGATCCCCCAGTTATTGTCTGCAGATAAAATACATTTCATATGCGGCATCCTTTCTTATTGTTCCCTTATGATTGACGTATCACATGTAATATCATACATCAAAACCCGAGGGTGTCAATGGGGGGTCAATGGGGACGGTTCTTTTGGTGTCAATGGGGACGGTTCTTTCTGACAACCTTTTCAAGGTTGTCAAGGAGAACCGTCCCCATCTGACACCGAACCGTCCCCATTGACACCGACACCCAATGACACCCAGTGACAGCACACATTTTCTTGACGCGAATACAGAGCGGTAGTATACTATTAAAGATATTTTCTGAGAAGAAGGAAAATATAATAATCGGGGTAGTGTAAAGTCTGATATGAGAATACGTGACTGATAAACTACGAATCAATTTGGAAAGGAAGCGATGGAAATGGAAAAGAAAAACATTGATTGGTCAAACCTGGGATTTGGTTATTTGAAGACAGACAAGCGTTTCGTGTCTGAATTCAAGAACGGTAAGTGGGATGAAGGCCGTATGACGGAGGATGATACCGTCGTGATCAGCGAGTGCGCAGGTGTTCTGCAGTATGCACAGACGATCTTTGAAGGTCTCAAGGCTTACACCACCGAGGATGGCAGGATCGTGACTTTCCGTCCGGACTTAAATGCAAGCCGCCTGGCAGATTCCGCAAGGAGACTGGAAATGCCGGTATTCCCAGAGGATCGTTTTGTAGAAGCGGTGAAGCAGACAGTCAAAGAAAATGCAGCATATGTGCCCCCTTATGGCAGCGGCGCAACCCTTTATATCAGACCTTATATGTTCGGCAGCAACCCGGTTATCGGTGTAAAGCCGGCTGAAGAGTATCAGTTCCGTATCTTTACAACACCCGTAGGTCCTTACTTCAAGGGCGGCGCAAAGCCCATCACCATCAAGGTAAGTGATTTCGACAGGGCAGCACCGCACGGAACCGGACACATCAAAGCAGGCCTGAACTATGCAATGAGCCTTCACGCTATCGTAACCGCACATGCAGAAGGATATGATGAAAATATGTATCTTGATGCAGGATCGAGGACCAAGGTTGAGGAGACCGGCGGCGCAAACTTCTTGTTTGTGACCAAGGATCACAAGGTTGTAACACCGAAGTCAAACAGCATTCTGCCTTCCATCACCAGAAGAAGCCTGATGCAGGTTGCAAAGGATTATCTCGGACTGGAAACAGAAGAAAGAGAAGTGTATCTGGAAGAACTTGGTGATTTTGCCGAGTGCGGACTCTGCGGTACGGCTGCGGTTATCTCCCCGGTTGGCAAGATCGTTGACCACGGCCGTGAGATCTGCTTCCCCGCAGGCATGGAAGCCAT
>JAEEGL015114275.1_pt1 | contig 15323 bp, 10 predicted proteins | sample 9134231 | NCBI WGS metagenome assembly JAEEGL01 (sample SAMN16246548, study PRJNA631951) | gut metagenome | biome: gut microbiome; feature: rumen; material: fiber-attached | host: Bos | place: Iran: Karaj | collected 2018-10 | reverse complement strand
TTTCTTTTTGGATATACTTCTACGGGGATCCCATCCCCGGGTCTTTCGGATGAGTCAAAATCTCCGATAATTATATCGGGGGTCAGCCCCATTCTCTTTGCGTATTGCCACCCTGCATCGCAGGCTATGATGTAATCCCATGTTTTATAATCATCCGGAAGATCGGAGAATTCCCCGGCAGATATGATCAGGCATTTTCCATCAAGCAATTGCAATCCGTTTCACCTCGTTCATGATATCCCCAAAAGATCACTGGGCCTGGGATGCCTCCTCCTGGGACAGGATCTCTATCATTTCCCTTACCATCTCTTCGTCCTTAAGCTGGAAGAGGAACTCGACTCTCCTGGAGGCCTCCATGTCTATCTCTCCGTTCTCGTCATATACGGGATTGCTGTATGACCGCCCTGTAGCAGAGACCACCTCTCTTAATTCCTTAAGCTTGTCATCGGATAAGATGCCGCTGTCATCGTCCAGACAATACTCTGCCACGGACAGAGCCCTCTTTTGGGACAGATCCAGATTAAATATATAATCTCCCTCCGTATCAGTATATCCCACTATCTGTATCTCGGAGATATGGTCCCTGTACTTGGGGCTTAAGAGCACATCCACGTACCTGGGAAGAAATTCTGACAGGAAGTCTTTACCGGTATCCTTGAGTGATGACTTATTGTAATCAAAGAGTATGCTGGCGTCGAAGGTGATTGCACCGGTCTTTTCATCCACCGATACATGCAGGTCGGAATCATCAAACTCCCTGCTCAGCGCCTCCACAAGCTCGGTTCTGACACCGATGATATCATCCAGCTTTTGCTGCTGCTCGCTCATTATGGCCTCAAGCTTGTCCAAAAGCTCGTGCTGCTCCTTCAGAGTCTGCTCCTGTATGGCTATCTTCTCTCCCTGCTCAGCCAGAGCCTCCTCCTGAGCATTGAGCATTTTGGCCTGTTCATCAAGCTTTGACTTCTGATCGGCCACTATAGCCCTTTCTTCCTCAAGCTCATCGCTCCTGACCATGAGCTCCTGTTCCTTGCCCAAAAGCTCTGTCTGCTTTTCATCATACTGTATCTTGGCATGAAGCATGGTAAAGGAAATGATCAGTACAAACGTCAGGAGCAGCCCTGCCATCATGTCAGAGTACGAAAGCCAATATGTAGTTTCTTCATCCCTGTGCCGTCTGCGCTCTCTTTTTCTCATCAATTGTCTCCATGCCGGCTTTATTTATATATTACATGCCGGTCTCACCCGGTGCCGATGTTTCATATCTGTCCGGCATCTTTACTTTATGCCTCTTGGCATCTATGCTTTACGCCGCCCTCAGTCAGCATGATGTTCACTGACTCCTGTACTGATTCTCCATCCTGTCAAGGGTCGCTCTCAGATCGTTTAATGCCTGATTCATCTTATCCAGGCTTCTTTCCATGCCTCTGTAGGAATAATCCACCGTATCGGGTATCTGTCCTATAGTCTTGTTGATGCTCTCGATGGTATCCTTGAAATGATTCTCCACTATCTGGAGATTCTCATTGATGATATTGAAGGTTTCATTCACCTCAAGAGGCACTGCCTCAGTAAGCTTCTGCAGGTCCTTAAGCCTGTCCTCCATCTTCTGCAGTCTCTCATCATAGGCTGTGGCGGAAATATCGAGAGAGCCTCTGTATGTGGTCAGATCTCCCAGGTATCTTCCTGCACCGTTGAGCACCTCTCTTGATACCTCGCTCTGCTCCTTCATAAGCTGGAGTGTCTCATGAGTCTCACTCTCAAGCCTCTTGATATCCTCGGTATAACCTCTCAGGGCATCTGCCATGATAGTGGTCTGGGTAGATACCTTATGCATGTTGTCGGCGGTAGTCACATTCTTCTGGTAAAACTCCTTTACCAGTTCAGTGTTCTTTTCCTGCACTTTGATGGTTTCATTAATGATGTCCGATAAGCGGGACAACGATCCGCCAAGCTGACGATCCAGCTCGGCAATAAAAGCGTTCACCACCCTGCCAAGCTGATCCATCTGATTTTTGGTAGCCATATCGGCAAAATCAGAGATCGTACGGTCGAATCTGTCAAACTGAGGCTCAAGCAGTTCCTTGAGTCCCTTGGACAGTTGATGAGCAACGGTATCGGAAAGGCTTAATATAGCCTCGGTCTGCTGCTGCTGCAGTTCCATAAGTCTGTTAACACCGTCCGTAGCAGTATCGGGCATGACATATTTCCTGTATACACTCAGGAAGTTCCTTACTGCCTGCTCCGTATTATCAAGTCTCACCTTATATACATAATTGAATACAAGGGAGAATACCATGCCGTAAATGGAAGTGTGGAAGGCAACCTTTATTCCCTCCATGAGAGGCTCTATGCTGCCTGTTATCTCGGCAGTGGAGCCCGTATTAAAGCTCTGGAGTCCCAGTGACAGCCCTATGAAGGTACCAAGTATACCGAGTCCCGTCATGACTCCGGCAACCTGATTCATCCTGTCCCTGTGTATCACGGAATCCACCAGGTCATAACCTATATAATCCTCTATATCGCATTTATAATAGGTCTCATCCGTGTGAAGTATCCTCTCGAGCTCATACATATAGTCCTGATACTGCTTTACAAGTATCCTGTCCTTAAAAAGCTCTTCCTTCTCTTCCCTGTATTTTTCCCACAGATATTTGTGATAATGCTTGGCATCATTGTCTATCTTGTCAGAAGCCTTCAAAAGGTCTGAGGCGATCCTTGCTGCGGGATAAAGACTTCCCGTTAAGCTCACGGAAAGTATGACCCCTACGATTATGAACATGACAATGTTCACTATGATATTTGTTATATCTCCCCTTTGTCCCTTTGAAAAAAAGTTCAGGTATATACATAAGATCGCCATGGCTGCATATGTTATGACGATCAAAAACTCCAATCCTCTAGCGCGACGCATATTTCCTCCCATCAGTTCCGTTTAACTATATGAAGATCAACATATATAATTTACCAAAATGCAAATCTCCCTGCAATGATACCGTTTAAATCTTCCCATGAAGAAAAAGGACCGGGCAAAGATATGTCATCCCTGTTGTTTCCGCATATATCACAGTTGACGGCCTCTGCAGTGGTTACAGCCTCTATGGCATCCGGATGACGATCAAGATTGATACTCCTGTAAGGTCCGGGTGCGTTTACAGGCTCATCCTTTCTGTCCAAAACACCTATCTCTCTCTTAACCGGATCCACTTCAAAGTCAAACCATGCATACTGTCCATGCTTATCGAAGCCGTAGAATTCCTGCCATGTCTTAAGATCAAGACATACCTCCGGTGCCGGATACATTATGCGCAGGTATCCCCCTTTCATACACAGATACAGATTCCCTTCGGACTCGTTGTCCGGTGTGGGAAATACTATGGCAGCCTCCCCGCAGTCGCAGAAGATATTATTGAATATCTTTGCCTTCCTTGAGGTTCCGCCTCTTTCCAGGCCGCCCATCCTGAATCCCACAGGCTTTGCCAGATATCCGCTGTGACGGCACTTTCCTATAAGGTTATGGGCTATTATCAGTCTGTCGGTCCCTTCACAGTATATCCCGTATCCGTTAACAGCTTCTCCCTCTGCCAGCTTATACCACCCCGAGGAGCCCGGTTCTGCGGGAATTTTTGCAGGGTCAAACCTGCCCTCTACATTCCATATGATATTGTTGTCTATCAGATTGACACCATCCTTGGTGCATTCTATAAATACAGCCTCCCTCTGCTCTATACCGTTCAAGAATATATTGGAGGTGATGCGCGTGTTCTCATTTCCGCAGTCAAGCCACAGATGATCAGCTCTGTAGGTATCCTTAAAGATATTCCTGCGTATCAGGCCGTTTATGCTGTTGTGCAGTTTGATCCCCGCTGCCTCCCAGGATAATTCCATCTTCTGCCAGCCCGTGCCTTCTATAAGGTTGTCCTCTATGAGCATATGCTCGGCAAAAAGTCCCGCTATGCCACAGACTCCGGAATTCCTTATGATGCACCGGCGTATTACGGAATGTCCTATGATCTGTCCCTCTATGCGGTCATGATGCCAGCACTCGTTGCCTATGTCTATGCCCAGGGTGTTTGAGTGATCCACTATGCAGTCTTCCACTATCCAGTGATGGCCGCGGAAGCTTGATATCGCTCCTCTTTGAGGAACAGGTCCCCCGGTGGCGGCATGTTCACAGATGAGACCCTTGATACGTATGTATGAAAGAAAAGGCTCTGCAGGTGCCACACATTGTTCTCTCACCGATATCTCGATAAGATGATCCCTTGGATCGTCATCATCTTTAAGCCTGAAATGAACCGTCTGCCCGTTGGCCTCAACCCAGTATGTATTGTCCTCTTGTCCAAGCATGTAGTACACAGGAACCTGCTTAAGAGGTCTGCCATCGCAGTATACCGAGCCTCTTCGGTTCAGATAGGTAGTCATGTCAGTTTTGTCATACTCTATGAAAAGGCGGTCATGTATGATGTTTACCGCGCAAAAAGGGTTATATCCCCTGAACATATCGGGATCGAGACAGATCTTCCATATGCTCCTATCATCCCTGTTACTATTATCATAAGGCCTCGTCCCGGATGAAAACTCCGCAACGGGCTCCAGTCGCCAGCCTGTACTTTTTACAAAATCCCTGACCTCCTCCGAGGCTCGTATGATGACTTTTTCACCGGGATAAGCTTCGTAACTGATCATGTGATCGCTGTCAGTGCCTCCGCAGGCAGGCGTCAGGCATTCCCTGTAAATCCCGCCTCTTATCACCACTTTGGTCCCCGGACGGGTGGCCGAAGCAGCTTTCTTCAAAGTCCTGAAGGGGGCCTCCAGACTTCCATCATTTTCGTCGGAGGCATCAGGGTCACTGATTGAAACATATAGAGTCCGATCATACCTGCAATCCTTTTCCCAGTGATCAAATCTTGTTCCGTCCGGTAATATGTCCGTAAGTTCTGTCCCTTCCGGTGTTCCCTGCACTCCAATGATCCCCTTGTTTTCTTTCATTTCTATACCCCCTTACTAAAAACAAACACATGGCCATAGATTGTCCGGTATCAATGCCACGGCCTTTCCCTTCCGGTCCAGCCCATTTCTTTCCAATACTCCCTGTCACGGTCGTTGAAGCCCTTTCTCTGGAAGATATGCATTGCAAAGAAAAAGGCCTTAGTCTTTAGCCCCGGCTTTACTCTGCCGTTTCTTTTGACTATTGCAGATGCGATGCGTGATGTATTCTTATGGATCGAGGCCTTCTTTTTATCACTCACACCATTCCAATTGACTGCTGCAACTGCGCATCCATACTTATATGTCTTTGCTACGCCCCAGAAAAACAAACTGTCAGCCATATCCTTGTTGGTCGATCTCATGCCGGCTCCTGCAGCAGTGCTTATGACCACACCCTGCTTTCTAAACATGGAAGGTTCGGGTGAATGCACCATCCACCGATGTCCGTAGTGGTCAAGAAAGGCCTTCATGGCCCCTGTGGCATGGTAGACGTATACGGGACTTGCAAGGATGATCACATCTGCCTCGTCCATGGCTTGTGTAATGGGAGCGAGTTTTTCATGATGCGGGCATGCCCCCCGGTTCTTGCTAAAACAATTTGTACAGCCTATACAGAATTCACCGAAATCTCTCGGCAGGAAAAACTCTGTTATATCACTTCCTGTTTTTTCCGCAATTTCATGCGCAATATGATATGTGGATCCCTTATGATCCTGTCCGTGTATTATTACCGTTTTCATGTCTCATCTCCTGTATCATATTGTATTCCCCGATCCCCGATGGATCATAAAACCTATGATATGTCGAGACCGGAAAACTATCAATCCCCTGATATTTCCTGTGTTGTTAGCAGCATGGATAATGCAGTATATAAAGTAGGTTGATGTAACAAAAAAACTCCCGGCGGAGCATTCGTTTTGCGGTAACAGATATACATATCCCGTATGGAAGGATTCTTACACAGAAAAAGATAAGATCATGCCGAAGCCTGCAGGGTATGTATATCCTTTTGATTGAATCTGGCTTTCCTTACATATGCAAAGATATCCTTTCTTTCAATATCTCTGACATTTAGAATACAGCTGTTTGCATTCCCTGCCGAATCATAGGCATATATATTATAACATCCGTTTGCTGTAAGGGGAAATTCTATACTGATCCTATGTTTCAGCCTTTTCCCGGTGGTAAGATCCGACTGATATATGGTCTTTCTTATACCAACACTGTCGTTATCTATCTGTACCAGGACGACTCCATCCGGGTCCTTTGCTGATATTACAGCTCTGGTACGGCCGTTATCATTTATCATCTCAGTTTCCAGTACCGGAAGGTCCCCAGATCCCGAAGGGCCCTCGGATAATCCCTTGGTAACAGTTGTTTGCCTTATTCCAAGAGCTCCCTTTTCAACAATGCCATCTGTTCTTTTTGTCCCATCTGCACTTTCATGTGTGCTAACATCTGTTTCTTTTGTGCCGACTCCATTTTCTTGAGTGCTAACATCTGTTTCTTTTGCGCAAACTCCATTTTCTTGTGCACTAACATCTGTTTCTTTTGAACAGGCAACCGGTTCCCTGGCGATACTGATCGTTTCTTTTGTGTTAATGGCCGCTTCTTTTGCGATAACAGCCGTTTCTGGTAACCCGGCAAGTACTACCATTGTCATAAGAATGGCCAAAGGCTTTGATGCATCATTCATAACACGTTTAATTTTTCCCATTTTTCTTCCTCCTTTTCCTTCTATTGCTCTTATATCATTTTAGCCGACAATTCTCCCACTCTCCCACTCTCCCCTTCTCCCCTTCACCTCACTGCCGTCTGCCTGCTGCCTCACTGCTGCTCCACTGTCACCTCCCAGTCACCTCCCAGTCACCTCCCAGTCACCTCGCTGTCACTTCACATCCGCATCACGACCACCTCACTGCTACCGCGCTGCACATTGACCTCTATTCACGGGTTTCAGCTCAAATAACCAGCGATACTTATTCTCTTACCATCGGTTTTTACCGATATTGCTCCCATTTCATTTGTTACATAACATTTGCTTCCCACATTCTCCAATCTCCTGAGGAGCTCCTTATGAGGGTGACCGTACCGGTTATCCACTCCGGCGGAAATAATACTGTAACGCGGTTTTATTTTATTCAGAAAACTCTCGGGCGTGGAGTTTGCAGAACCGTGATGAGCGCACTTTAGCAGATCAATAACGTCCGATCCCATTCCTTCCTCCAGTATCTCCTCTCCTCTGCCCTGGACATCTCCGGTATATAATGCACCAAAGCCCTTATACTTGAGCTTAAGACAGACAGAGGCCGAATTACAGTCCTCATATATCTCATCCTCCACTGGATTCAGGCAATAAAATTCCATATCGCTCGTTCTGAATCTGTTTCCTGCGTGTATCTGCATCACTCTCACTCCTCTTCTTTCTGCCAGGCTTACGAAATCATGGTATTTTTCATCCCTTTGAACGATATCAGGCATTATTATATTCTTTATCTTCAGTCCTTCTGCTTCTTTCATGTTCAGGATCTCCTCAAAGCCGTTCACGTGATCACTGTCCATATGTGTCACTATCGCGTAGTCTATGGTATCCACTCCCTGACTCATAACATATGGTATTACTCTATACGCAGCCACATTATCCGTGTCTGAGCTTCCACAGTCTATCATCACTGTGCGCCCCCGCTGCTCCAGAAGATTACAGTCTCCCTGCCCAACATCGATCATGGTTATCCTCAATGTGCTCCCTTTCTGAGGGATCATGATGACAGCTGCCATAATCAGCATAACGCCTGATATCAACCTTATCTTTCCTGTAATGGTCCTTCTTCGGGATATGATGAAGATAAGAAAAAAAATGATCAGATAATACAGTATCATCTGCCAGTATGCGGGCCTCCCCAGTGTGATCAGAGGATATGGCATCCTGTCATTGGCCCCGCATATAGTGTCAAATAAAGCCAGTATCAGTTTAACAACTGTTGCAGGCAGCATTCCTGCGGTATATGAGAAAAGACCGGCGATGGAAGCCATAAGAGCGCATATGACAAGGGGATACAGGAGAGGGATCACCAGAAGGTTGATCAGGATGGACCACACCGGGATACGATAGAAATAATAGAGGGTAAGCGGGAGCATAAAGATGTTTATGGCCAGGGAAGAGATGATCATATCTGCTGTGGCCCCAAGGCCTGATACCAGTTTCATCCGAAGTGAGTTAAGCTTCATACGAAATGCTTTATGAGCCTTCCTGTCCTGCTTCGACTCCCTGTATATCCTCTTCCTCATCTTTTTAAGCGCATACGGATCGTATATCACCAGCTTCTTCAGGATTGGCGTGAGAGCTCCTATGGCTGTTACTGCCCCAAAGGACAGGACAAATCCGGCATCGTAAAGATAAAGCGGCTTTACGATGAGAACTGCTGCTCCTGACAAAGACATGGATGACAGGACGTCCGGGGTCCTGTGTATAAGTGTGGCCCATATCATCATGGAAAACATGATAAGAGCCCTCAGCGTGGAGATCCCCATGCCGGTAAAACATCCGTACAGGGTCATAAACAGGATGGATAACAGATAAGAAATCCACAAAGGCAGGGAAGTCTTTTTAAGCATCCTTAGGAGCCCAAGTCCCAGGATCGAGATGTGAAGGGCGGATATGCATAGTATATGGCTTATGCCCGAGCGTTGATACATGCCCTTTATACTTCGATCCAGACCGTTTCGGTCTCCCAGTATCATGGCCTCTACGATCGCTGCATCATCCTCGTCATACAACCTCTCTATGACAGTCTTAAGCTCATACTTGAGCCTGTACATGTATTCCCTGATACCCGGACTGCCCCGGGGCGATACTTCAAGGACAGTACAGTTTTGTCGATCCTCTGTCAGAACATGTCCTGCTCTCTTCCCGTTCTTTATAACATATCCTGTGACCCGTGCATCATAGATCTCAAAATCCATATCGTGGATCTTCTGATACATGCCGTTGTCGAAATTACCGGGATTGCGTGCCCGGTCAAAGAGCATACCTGTACCTGTTACATATATCCTGTCTCCTATATAAGGGAGATCCTCTTCCGTTTTACAGTCTTTATTCAGTTTTATGATCAGGTTATACCTGTCGGGATTTGATTGTTGATCTGGATGCTGACTCGAGTGTTGATCTGAATGCTGATCTGAATGCTGATCTGAATGCTGATCTGAGTGTTTATCCGAGTGCTGATCTGAATGTCGATCTGAGTGGTGATCTGAGTGTCGATCTGAGTGGTGATCTGAGTGCTGATCGAGGTTTTGATCCGGGCTTTGATCCATGTCCCTGAGCAGGACGGATCTCTTTAAGATGAGATAGTAAGTATCGTTCTTTTGATATTTGTCGCTGACTGTGCCGCACACCTTAAGTGTCACACCGTCTATACCCGTATCATAAAAGGGTTCCGGAGGTTTGATCTTAAGGATCAGTCCGATAAACAGTACAAGCCACAGTCCTGCGAAACAGGCTGGTCGTTTCATTCTATGATATTGTCATTCCTTTCATATAAAGCATCCAGCGGCATGTGGTCCAGGAATACTCCCTCGGTTGAGCCGTCAACAGATATCTGAACCTGATCCACTCCGGGGAGTGCCGCCAACGTATTGACTATGGAATAAAGAGCCACCTCTTCGCTGACCTTATAGGGTTCCTCCCTTATGGCAGGATCGAAGTTGGCATATGCGATCCTGTCCTTTACCGTTACATTAAGAAGCGTGGCATCCGGAGGAAGTGTCGGATATGCATTATTCTCTCCTACCGCCTGCGGGCCCTTCAGCAGAGTCTCCAGAACGAATTTCTCCATGGACAGATTGGTAGCATATACCATACTCTCGTCATACCTCTTCAGCGAGGTTCCGTCAACGTCAGTAAAGTATAAGGTGACATTTGCCCTTGCATAGAAGTTAAGCTCCTCTCCCGTACTTGTGATAAAGGAATCCTTCGTCATCTCGCCTATGGTTTCATTTTTGCTGTCCGTAAGCTCTGCTCCGTCTACCATGAATCTCACGGAGATAATGTCCTCAAACTGCGTTAATGTCTCGACGATCGCCGCCCTTGTGAGTACCTCCTCCGTGGGATTCAGCTTTTTGTATGCCTTATCGAGACTTATGGTCACCTTGCCGTTGACATTACTGTGATCTACTATCACGACATTATCGGATACCGTCACGCTGCCGTCCGCTCCTGTGCTGCCAAGCCAGCCAAGGACCGTATCAAGAGTATTGCCGGATACAGACTTTACCTCCCTGCTGAGCAGGGTCGTATAGGAGCTGTCCGGATAGTAAACCTTGACAGCTGCTTCTTTGTTCCGGTCCCTTGAACCGCAGGAAACAAGCATGCAGGTCATGGACAGGATCAGTGCTTTTATTATCAGTGTTTTGTATCTTTTCATATCTCTGCCCTCAGAGGGATCTTAACTGTAAATGTGGTCCCCTCTCCGACTATACTGGCGGCCTTTATGGCACCTCTGTGCATCAATATGGCATTCCTGGTTATGGAAAGACCAAGTCCCGTACCGTCTATCTCCTGTGAATGTGATTTGTCTCCTCTGTAAAACCTGTCATATATCCTGTTAAGAGATTCCTCCGGGATACCTATACCGGAATCGGAGACAGTTATGATGGCAAAGGCTGTATCGGAATCAAGAGTGACTCTGACCCATCCGTCTTCTTTATTGTACTTGATGGCATTCTCAACCAGATTCATTATGGCAAGGGACAGCTTTACTTCATCCACCTCGGCATTCACTACCGTCTTTTCTTCAAATAAGAGCTCGACTCCCGCTTCATCCGCTATGGGAGTCAGCGTCTTAAGTATGGTCTGCAGCATATCGGACAGGTCGTGCATCTCAAAGGAAGGAGCCGCCTCCTCATTGCCCTCCACCTTAACCTGTGACAGCAGATCATTTATTATCTTATTCTCCCTGTCTACCTCACTGGCGATATCCACGAGGAATTCCCTGTATGTCTCGGCATCCACGGAATCGCCGCCCTGTATCAGGGAGTCTGCAAGCACCTTCATGGATGCAAGGGGTGTCTTTAATTCGTGCGAAACATTTGCCACGAATTCCTCCCTTGAGTCATCCACCTCATGCATCCTTCCCAGCAGATGGTGAAATGCGTCCATGATATCCTTTGTCTCGGTATAGTCAGGCACCTCTATGCTCTCGGCACCGAAGCCCTCCTTGACGGAATCCACGGCCTTAATGACCTTGTTGAAGGGACGCAGCAATGTCCTTGAAAGAGCATACGCTATAAGTGTCACCAGAAGCGCTATTATGACCTGTATGGTGGCCGCCCTGCGCTGCATCAGCTGTACATTGCTTTTTATACCGTCGGTTGTGGCACTTACAAGGAAAACTCCCTTGATATCTCCGGTGCTTTCATCGGTTATGGGAACAGTAACATCCAGGTAATTATTCACATCATCCAGGTTGGACATGTTCCTGCTGCCGTTCATGCAGGAAATAACCTCTGACGATACTATGTATTTACCCTGTGATTTGTTATAGGTGTCCTTGATTATCCTGTATGAGGAATCTATCACAAGGATACGTCCGTCATACAGATTTGATGTCTGTGTAAGCTCATCGTCTATGACTATATCATCTCTCTGGGTAAGATAATCGGTTCTTGCCAGATGTGCGGCCAGAATGGCAGCCTGACTTGTGACTTCAGATATCTTCTGAGTCATGGCTCTGCTCTCATAGCTTCTTACCATCATGAACCTCATGATGGCTGAAGGAATGATGCCAATCAGAAGAACTATCATAAAGATACGAAATCTCAGGCTGTGAATAAGCCTCGAATTATAAAAGAATCTCGAAAGAAGCGCCTTCATGTTTTATATCTTTTGACCGATCCTTGTGTATTATGTCCGTATTATCCGCATCGTCCGATACTCATACCCGGTCTGTAAGTATTTCAGAAGTATTCAGTGTTTTTCACACCCCATTGGAAGTATTACAGACTTAGTCACAGATATGGCTCAGATAGATTGCCAATAATTATAAATCCGATGGATATGAATATCAACAATAAAATCAACAGGACATTTATACCGGCATGTTCTGCACCTTATCAACGGTTTGAGTGTCCGTTAAGCCTTATGGAAAGAGCATTAAGTCCCAGGATATTCTGATAATGCATCTCAGAGGCAACCCCCGATACAAGACGGATACCTATGTTCTTTGTCACATCCTCCTGATCCATCATCTTGCGTCTCTGCTCGATGTCAAAGGGGACACAGTCATCTTTCAGTGAAAGGATCAGAGTTTCAGGTCTGCAGGCTATGCACACCCGTACGTTGTGCTTCTTGTTATCAGCAGAAAATCCGTGCTTTATGACATTGCCGGCCATTTCTTCCAGGAAAAGACTTGCAAAAAACGCTCTGCGTCTGTCAATCCCCCTCTCCTGACAGAATTCCTGCAGTCTGCCGGAAAGACCCATAACACTGTCCATATCATGCAGAACGATATCTATACGGCCGAACACGGGAACTCCGAAGTCCTTCGGTATGGACATAAGCTCATCGATGGTCTTTGGAAAGTGTTTATTATATATATATGAGTAGATCAGTACAAAGACAGGAGCTATGAAACCGTTCAGCACATTTGCCGTATATACTCCCGTCAATCCCATTTTGCCTATCAGCAGCAGGGAAAAAGTCACGACACCCACAAATCCGTCAAGGAACGAAAGTATATGGACCTGTACATGTCTGTCTGTTGCCTGCCAATAGCACGAGAAGTGCGAGATAATGATAGCTAACGGCATACAGAAGGGCAGGATCCTGAAGCCCATCACGGTCATCATATATACGGGATCCGACGGATCTCTGTAATACAGTCTCGTAAGAGGCTCCGCCAAGAGCATGATGATAATGGCTATCGCAGTCAGGATCGGTATGAAATTAAAGAGTGCCACCCGCATGGTATCCGTCAGTGATTTCCGGTCTTCCTCACCGACGCTGACACTCATCATCATCCGGGATACCACGACCATACCGTTGGGTATGGCCCAGAACAGGGAAAGGAAGGAATTCGCAGCCGTAAATGCCGATATCCCTACTGCCCCCACATTTGCGAGGATCAGTGAGTTCACTACCATACCACGAAGTGCATTGTAGGCATTGCCTGTTGCTCCGGGTGCGCCTATCTTTATCATGTTTACGGCCTCATGCCAGTTGATCCCCTTTAAGGTAAAGTGCATAGGCGCGTCCTTTTTCATAAAATAAGGAGCCTGGATCAGGAAATAAGCCCATAAACCGATAGCCGGAGCGAGTGCAAGTCCCAGAGCCTGAAGTCCCATGACACCCACAAAAAGATAATTCAGCAGGAAATTCAATATGATATAGACAAGACTTGCCGTTGTTGTGATCTTGCCCTTATTATCCAGTGAAAGAAATGCGGACAGCTGACTTCCGAGTATCAGGGGAAAGATCCCTATGGCCTGACCCAGAACATATAGAGTAAGCATATGACTGATGACGGGATCATCGGCAACCGAGCCAAGGCTTCCCACCATACCGAATATGAGATGCCCCGCGATCACAAGGATCGCCAGGATCCCCGAGACAGCTATATCAAGCGAAAAGACACTCTGTACCCCTGCCTGATCATTTCTTCCGATACGTTCTCCGCAAAGGATCGTCGCTCCTCCGACGAGCATGGTTGTGAGTGCGACCAGAGCCAGGTTTACGGGAGAATAAAGTCCCACTGCAGACATGGCCTTGACACCGACAAAATTCCCCGCAAACAGACTTGACACTATGCCGTTCACCATCCCTACGGATGCCAGCAGGATCTGCACAGGCAGCAGTCTGAACATAGCACTCTGAGTTAATTTGGCTTCTCTCAATTTTGTCCACCTCTATTATATATAGTTTTGCATCTTGCAAACACAAAAAACGAATTTATGCGGATGTTTTACCCACAGTCTTTCGGCAGAATGTTAAATAAATCATTTCCGAGACATGTAAGGGTGGGAAAACTGTACAGCGACACAACAGAAAAGCCGACATTCTTAAGGTAGTCAGCCGACATGTGGCCGGCTACCGCACACTTCCGCCATTACCGATGAAGTACACATTACTCCCATCAGCTTTATGCGCGCAAAAGGCCTCAATGAGCAGATCGATCCCTTCGGTATAGCCGGCAGCCGGCACCGATCCCTTTCGAAACTCGGTCCCGAAGAGAGCCTTCATGAGCTTGTCGATATACGGATCATCTACTCTCATGATCTCACTCATAGCAAAGGAACGGAAAAGCGGGAAGCTTAACCTCGTCCTCCGGCAGTTCTCCCGCAAAGAATCTCATGCCCCGCTGCACCGGCTTCGAGTAAAACGGCTCATATTTATAAGCCCGCTCCAGATAGCTCTCGATCACCGGACGGCATTCTCTTCGCTCCTCTTCATCAGCCTCAAGATAAAACAGGATCGTATGGAAGATATGACGTTCACTGTGGGTGATCATAAGCTTCCTGTCCTCATCCGACAGCTCATTCTGCTCGATAAAATCAATGAGCTTCAGATAAACACATTTATAACCAAGTACGGAATCCATAAGCTTTTTACTGTACATTACGGAATCTCTGCGAAGCCTTCTCTCCAGCAGTATCTCACTGATCTGCTCCAGTTTTTTTGCATAATACTGAGTGAAAAACCCGAAATGCTCATCTTCATGGATGACTCCATCCGGGAAACGCACGCCGCACTCTTCCAGAAATCTCCTGTTGTAAAGTCTGCGCCATGCGGCAACGGGGTACTCGTTCTTTGTAGTCTCATAGAACTTTATGAGGCTTTCACGTCCCCCCATTACAACTTTCGTATCGGATCGGATTATGAATTCATCTTTATGCGATACCACATCCCCGGAAAGGAGAGGATCGGTAGAAAACACTTCTGCCGAAAAGAACAGGATATCAAGATCCTTTGAGGATGCCTCATCAACAAGAACCTGCATCGCGTTCTTTTTAAGCCTGTCATCACTGTCGAGGAAATGTACATAATCCCCTTCCGCTATATCGAAACCGGCATTTCTGGCTACCGCAGCTCCTTTATTCTCCTGATGTATGACCTTGACCCTGTCCGGGTATTTTCTGCCATATTCATCCGCCAGTGCTTCCGAACCGTCATCCGATCCATCATCCACCAGAATAGCCTCAACCCCCGGCAGTGTCTGTGCCAAAACGGAATCAACACATTCTGGCAGATAATCGGCAACATTATAAAACGGTATTATCACACTTACTCTTGTGCGCATTTATTATGCCTCCTAAGTATTTGATCCGCTAAGTCTTAAACC
>JAEEGL013321959.1_pt1 | contig 15323 bp, 16 predicted proteins | sample 9134231 | NCBI WGS metagenome assembly JAEEGL01 (sample SAMN16246548, study PRJNA631951) | gut metagenome | biome: gut microbiome; feature: rumen; material: fiber-attached | host: Bos | place: Iran: Karaj | collected 2018-10 | reverse complement strand
GAGACGGCAAGGCAGATGGTCTTTTCCGTCCGGCTCTCATCCGCGACGACCAGGTTCGTGGTCAGCGGATCCAGCTTCCGGCTGACGCACTCCACGGAGGCATAGAAGGACTTCAGGTCGATGGCGATATACCGGCGTTCCATTGGCCCCTCTCCTTTCCGCGGAATGCTGTGTTGCAGGATGATCTCCTGTTCGTTCCCATTATAGCACAAAAATCTTGTGCTGTGAAGAGGGGGAATGAATCCGGAACTTTTTTCTGTTATAATCGTCTGACAGGATGAGAACAGACACAGGAAAGGGTGGATCATTGATGAAAAAGATCATTGCGCTGCTGACGGGGATTCTGCTGCTGGCTTCCGTTGCGGTGGCGGAGGAAGCTCTGAAGACGATACAGAGTGTGACGCCGCTGGGCGATATCCGGAAGAAGCTGGATGAGGGGATCACCATTGAGAAGGTCTACTACACCGACGGGTACGGCTTTTCCACCAGTGAGTTTACCACGGAGGATCCGGAGGAGATTGCCCGGCTATGGGATGCGGTGAACGCGATCGTCGTGGGCAAAAAGGCGGATGGATCCATCACGGACTGGTATCCGATGATCGATTTCTACCTGAGCGACGGAACGGAGGGCATCGTTCCCTTTGAAGCGACGTGGCTGTGCATCGGGAAGGACAACTATGAGATCAGCAACGCGGATGCTTTCTGGGACCTGACATCGGAACTGGTCGTGAAGTACACGGAAACGGAGCGGGCTAAGGAAAACAAATAAGCGCGACAGCTCTGCATAGACAAAAACACGGCGGGCATGGTACAATATCCCATGATCAGGAAAAACTGCAATAAACCGATACCGGCCCGGCCGGTTTCCGGTATGAACGACGGAGGACTGCCCAGATGCAGAGCATACGAAGCGTGTATAAGATCGGCCACGGGCCATCCAGTTCCCATACGGTCGGACCGTACAATGCGGCCAAGATTTTCCGGAAGCGGCACCCGGAGGCGGATGCGTTCCGCGTGACGCTGTACGGCTCCCTGGCCTTTACCGGAGCCGGGCACGGCACCGGGAAGGCGATCCTGTCCGGCCTGCCGGGCGCGGAGATCCTGACGGATACGAAGACCGGGATCAACGACCTGCCGCATCCCAATACGATGCTCTTTGAAGCCCTGGAGGACGGAGAGGTCATCGACAGCGTGCGGGTGTTCTCCATCGGGGGCGGCTCCATCCGGTTCGAGAATGAACCGGACGAGGAGGAGACGGAAGTCTATCCGGAGACGAACCTGGCGGAGGTACTGGACGTCTGCCGGGAAGAAAAACTGACGCTGGCGGAATGGATCTGCAGGCGGGAGGGAGAAGGCTTCCGGGAATACCTGGCCACGGTCTGGCAGGCGATGAAGGAAGAGGTGGAGCGCGGGATCTCCGCGGAAGGGATCCTTCCCGGCGGGCTGAACGTGCGGCGGAAGGCAAAGATCCTCTACGAAAAGCGGTGCTACAACGAGAGCGCCGACGTGACGATGAACCGGGTGATCGCGGCATACGCCTATGCGGCAAGCGAGGAGAACGCGGATGAGAACATCGTCGTGACGGCGCCGACCTGCGGCAGCTGCGGCGTGATCCCGGCGGTCTTCTACTATATGGAGAAGGACCGGGGATTCCCGGAGGAGGAGATCCTGGACGCGCTGGCCGTGGCGGGAATGGTCGGGAACGTGATCCGGACGAACGCCAGCATCTCCGGCGCCGAATGCGGCTGCCAGGCGGAGATCGGGAGCGCGTGCTCCATGGCGGCGGCCGGGCTGGCGGCGCTGTACAAGCTGAACCTGGGGCAGATCGAATACGCGGCGGAGATCGCCATGGAGCATCACCTGGGGCTGACCTGCGATCCGATCAACGGGCTGGTGCAGATCCCCTGCATCGAGCGGAACGCGGTGGCGGCGATGAGGGCGATCTCCGCGGTGAACCTTTCCCGGTTCCTGTATGAGACCCGGAAGATCTCCTTTGACGTGGTGATCGACACCATGTGCCAGACGGGAAGGGACATGAACGAAAAGTACCGGGAGACCTCCCACGGCGGCCTGGCGCAGATGTACCGGGCGAAATAACGGTTCCCGCAGGAAGAGAATCACGGTATCATGACGGGAGAGAAACAAGTCCGTGATCCGGAAGAAACCGGACGTTCCGTTCGTTAAAAGGATGGAAGGATCCGGCAGAAGGATCCCGGTGATCCGGAATAAAAAGGAGGATAATACGATTATGAAGAGACTGGTATGCCTGGGGATCGCGCTGGTACTGATGCTGGCAGTGTGCGCCGCGTCGGCCGAGATGATGGTCGGCGGATGGGAACTGGCGGAGGCGCAGGGCGCCGCCCTCGCGGATGAAGGCGCGCAGGCGGCCTTTGAGAAGGCGACAAAGGAACTGGACGGCGCGAACTATGTACCCGTCGCGCTGCTGGGGAAGCAGTTGGTGGCGGGGATGAACTACTGCATTCTCTGCCAGGTGACACCGGTGGTGCCGGACGCGAAGCCGGCCTGGGCACTGGTGTATATCTATGCCGACCTGCAGGGGAACGCTTCCATCTTCAACGTCTATGAAGTGTATATCGACCGGCATTCGCAGCCGCAGCAGTGATGGACAGACGCGGACGGGAGGAGGGTTCGATATGAGCGAGCGGAAGACGGACAAACGCGAGAAGGAATGGTCGGACGAGATCCCGGACGAGGAAGAGCTCCCCGAAGAACCGTACGAGGAGACCTACCGGGACGGCAGCGCGAAGAATGAGTGCTGGGGAGAAAACTGAACCCGCACGCGCAGGGAACCGGACCGTGAGCGATCACGGCCCGGTTTTTCTGTCCGGGGCCGCGGAAACGCTTGCCAGAAGGCGGAGGATCTGGGATAATAGGACGGAAAGGACGGGAATCAGATGGAAGTACATAAACTGACCGGCGGGGAACGCTTTGAGGCGGATTTGATCTCCATTGTCGCGTTCCATATGCGCCTGGAAGATCCGGAGAAGCGGCGGGAAGAAAGCCAAAAGAGAACGGAAGAGGACTGGGGCGCCTTCTCGGAGGACGGGAAGATCATGGCCCGGATCATCAACAACAAATACGAGACCTGGCTGGACGGGCAGCTGGTCGCGAACGGCGGGATCGGCGCGGTGTCGACGCTGCCGGAATACCGGAACACCGGGGCGGTGCGCGAGATCTTCGGCCGCCTGCTGCCGGAAGCCTGCCGGGCGGGGGAGGTCATCTCGACGCTGTATCCCTTCAGCCACGCGTTCTACCGCAAGTTCGGGTACGAGACCGTGCGCTGGCGGAACGACTACGAATTCGTGCCGGCCGTACTGGGCGGCTACCGCTTCGGCGGCACGGCGGAGCTATGGAAAAGCGGGGACCCGGTGACGGAGTACACGGAGCTGTACAACCGCTTTGCCGCCGGGTTCAACCTGGCGATGCGCCGGGACGATGCGATGATGCTTGAGAAGCACCTGAAGGGTGAGTATTACAGGGACCGGAAATTCGCGTATCTCCTGCGGGAGGGCGGGAAGCCGGTGGCTTACCTGATCTTCCAGGATATCCGGAACGATCCGGCGGCGATCCTGGACGTGCTGGACCTGGCCTGGGACGGACGGGAAGGGCTGTATGCCATCCTCGGGTTCCTGGCCCGCTTCACGGCGGACTACGGGACGATCCGGATGTTCCTGCCGGCATGCATTGAGCTGCTCTCCGTGATCCAGAGTCCGCGGGCGTACGACATCCGGCAGACGGCCCGGCAGGATTACATGATCCGCGCGGTGAACGTGCGGAAGCTGCTGGAGGTCATGCGGAAACCGGAAGGCTGCTCGTTCACCGTGCGGGTGGAAGGGGACGCGCAGATCCCGGAGAACAACGGCACCTGGGAGGTGCAGGGGAATACGGTGCGGGCCGCGGACCGGGAACCGGACCTGACGGTCTCGATCCAGGCCATCGGCCAGATGGCGGCCGGCTGCGTCAGCCTGGACGAGGCGATGTACCGGCCGGACGTCAGCGTGCACGGGAACACGGAAACGCTGCGGAAGGTCTTTGTCCGCAAGCCGATCCTGGTGGAGGAGCATTTCTGAGATGAAGGACGAACTGGGCAGGATCGCCGTGAAGGCAGGGGAATTCTTCCTGGAGAGGGATCTGACAAGCGTCGTCAGCAAGGAAGGACACGCCAACTATGTGACCAATATCGACTGCCGGGTGCAGGCGTACCTGGAGGAGGCGCTGCTGAAGCTGCTGCCGGGGTCCGTGTTCATCGGGGAGGAAAAGGAGAACCGGCCGCTGGGGGACGAGCCGACCTGGATCGTGGACCCGCTGGACGGGACGACGAACATGATCCACGACTACCGCCTGTCAGCGGTGTCGATCGCCCTGTGCCGGGAGAAAAAGCCGGTGCTGGGCCTGATCTGGCAGCCGTATACCCGGGAGATGTTCCTGGCGGAAGCCGGGGGCGGGGCCTTCCTGAACGGGAAGCCGATCCGGGTCTCGAAGACGCCGTTCAGGGAGGCGCTGGTGGCGGTCGGGACCGCGCCGTACTACGAGGAGCTGGAAACGAAGGGCATGGCCCTGGCGCTGGACTTCCTGCACGAATGCGCGGATATCCGCCGCAGCGGGTCCGCGGCGCTGGACCTGGCCAACCTGGCCTGCGGAAGGCATGAGATCTTCTTCGAACTGCGGCTGAAGCCGTGGGATTATGCCGCCGGCAGCCTGATCGTGCAGGAGGCGGGCGGGATCGTGATGATGCCGCTGGAAGCGGGCGGGATGGACTACGACCGGACCGCGGCGGTCCTGGCGGCGACGCCCGAATGCATGGAGCAGGCGCTGGCCCTGTTCCGGAAACACATGTGAGACAAGGAGGCGGAGCGGATGCCCTGGTACTGGATCCTGATCATCCTTTCCGCCATCGTCGGGCCGTTTGAGGCCATGCACGCGCTGAATAAAGCACGAAAGAACCGGGAAGAGGCGGAGAAACGGCGGCAGGCCGCCCGGGAAGCAGCGAACGAAGAGAACAATACGGAAGAATAACGAACGACCCGGCGGAATGCCGGGCCGTTTTGAATGGCTTTTGAATGGTATAAAGGGAATCAGAAACCGTGGCTTCCGCCGCCGCCTCCGCCGCCGCCGCCGAAGCCGCCGCCGCCTCCGCCGAAGCCGCCGTGGCCGCCGGAGGAGCTCTGGTGGTGGACGACCTTCTTCAGGACGTGGCCGGTGACCGCCGTCGCGACGCCGATGCCCGCGGCTTTGGTCAGGGTCTGGATGGTGGTCGCCTGCTCAGTGCGCATGCGGCCGGCGATGAACATATAGGTGATCAGGATGGCGCAGATGACGGCCAGGAAGATGTTGCTCGCATACTTCATGGGCTGGGCGATCGCCTGGCCCTGCATGACGCGGGCCATCTGCGAGAAGGCTTCTCTGGCGCAGCCGGCGTAGTCGGCTCTGCTGGCCAGCTTATACACGTTGTCGGTGATGGTGTTCGCCTTGGCGGTTGTCAGCAGGCCGTAGACGCTCCTGCTGGAATAGATGGCGATGCGCCGGGTCTTCATATCGATGATGAAGACGGTATAGGCGCTGCTGCGTCCGAAGCGGGCGTCGCCCCATTTTTCGGCCTTGTCTTTGGCGGTGGAAGAATCGAAGCCGGAAGCGGCGTAGGTCAGGAAGCCGGCGTTGGCATAGTCCGTGACCGGGAGCATGGCTTCGAACACGCCGCTGATTTCGCTTCCGCTCAGCAGGCCGGCGGGATCGTCGATCACGGCCTCGTAACCGGTCAGTTCGTTCACCTGCGCCGTTTCCGCCAGCGCGGGGGCCAGAAGGCACGGGAGCAGGACGAGGACGAGCAGGGAAAGAAGGATCTTACGCATTGTCCTCACCTCCCTGATGGGTGTCGAACTGGGGCAGGGGATTCGAGCATTCCCGGTTGTGCAGGAGCAGAAGATCGATGCTCTCCCAGACGACCGCGGCAAGGATGGCGAAAGACACCATGTACATGGCGGTGTCATCCGAATGGAAGGGATCGCCGATGAGAATAAGGGTGCCGGCGACCATCGCGAGCAGGGCCGCGATGCTCCCCAGAGGCGGCCGGGACATCTTCTTCCCGCCGAAGAAAACGACCACGGCCATGATGACCGTCAGGGCGAGGGACGCCAGGTAGAACATATCGATATCGTCGACCCGGGAGATCCCGTACATCGCCAGGGCGAGCAGAACGGCGCCGCCGATGCCGCCGAGACTGAACCAGGTGCCGCCGGAGGTGCGGTTCTCCATGCGCTTGCGCTGGCGCATGCGGGAGGTCATATCGTCCTCGGAAGACTCGGCCATCTCTTCCTTGAGCTTCTGTTCCTTCACGGCCTTGCGGCGGCCGTTCACGACCAGCTGGGCCCCGATGCCCAGGAGCATCGCGATGATCATGACCATCTCCGGGCGGAGGGTCAGGAAGGTGTTGAAGATGAAGAACAGCGGAATGGCGATGCACATGGCGATGAGGCCGAAGCGCGGGATATCCATCGGGGTATCCGCCGCCATCTCGCCCGTATAGCCGTTCTGGACCGCGTAGAGGACGCGATTGCCGGAGCGGAGGGACATGAACCAGTAGGGCACGAGGGCCTCGCCGGTATGCTCCGCGGTGGCCATGGGGATCAGCTTTTTCTCCGCGTCGCCGGAGGAGTAGGAGCAGCCGTCCTGCAGGGTGGACATGACGTCCTTGAGGCCTTCACGCACGGCAGCCGCCTTGGCGAAGGACAGGTAGGCGTTCGGGTTCGTGTCCGGCATGTCGGCATAGAAACCGCTCATGTAGGCCGGAGTGAAGGGCTTGAAGGCCTCATCCGGGACGCGGGCGATACGCTCGGACAGGGCGTCGGGCATCTCCTTCGAGGCGTCGTGCCGGATGTCGTCATAGCGGTGGTTCAGCTCCACTGTGGTGCTGTAGTAATAGGTATCGTTCCCTTTGGTCTCGTGCCCCTGCAGCTCGGCGGAACCGGTGATCCCGGCGGAGTAGGTATGGAAGGGAACATAGATGCCGCGGAAGCTCTCCGCGGTGACCTTGTTCTTCAGGCGGTGATCCGCGCAGAGGCTCTTCTTCAGCATTTCCCGGTACTGTTCAAAGCACTGGTCCCGCGTGATGCGGAAGGGGGCGATGGTATCGGGCGGGGTGACCTCGCTGCGGGTCTGGTTCAGCATTACGGAAGAACCGCAATAGCTGCAGAAGGAGGCGGCGGTCGTGTTCATCGCGTGGACGGTGCCGCCGCAGTTGGGGCAGGTGAACAGGTCCATCTCCACACGGTTGCTCGCCTGGCGGGCTTCCCGCCTGTCGGCGGACTCGATCGACTCAGTGCGGTCGCACATGCCGCATTTCAGCTGCTGCCCCGCCGGGTCAAAGACCATGGTGGAGCCGCATCCCGGACAACTGTACAAGGCAATCTTCTCCTTTGCTGTGGTTTCGGAAGGCATTATACCATAAAAACGGCGGGAAACAAAACGGAAACATCGCGCCGGGGCCCGGATGTGGTATAGTATACGGGTTATCAAATACGGGAGGATCAGATTGAAATGAAAGACCGGAAGATCTACTGCCTGAACAATATCGCAAAGGTCGGGACGGACCACTTCCGCGCCGGCTACGAGCTGGCGGACAGCATGGATGACGCCGCGGGCGTGCTGGTGCGCTCCGCCGACATGAAGGAGATGGAGTTCCCGAAGGACCTGCGCGCCATCGCGCGGGCGGGCGCCGGGGTCAACAACATCCCGATCGACCGCTGCACCGAGAGCGGCATCGTCGTCTTCAACACCCCCGGCGCGAACGCCAACTCCGTGAAAGAACTGGTGCTGTGCGGCATGCTGCTGGCGTCCCGGGACGTGAACGGCGGCATCCGCTGGGTGAAGGAGAACGCGGGCGACGCGGACATCGCGAAGACCACCGAGAAGGCGAAGAAGGCCTTCGCCGGGCATGAACTGGCCGGGAAGAGCATCGGCGTCATCGGCCTGGGCGCGATCGGCGTGCTGGTGGCCAACGCGGCCCTGTCCCTGGGCATGAAGGTCTACGGCTTTGATCCCTATATGTCCGTGAAGGCGGCGTGGAACCTGTCCCCCATGGTCAACCACGCGGAGAGCGCCGAGGCGATCTACGCTCATTCGGACTTCATCACGATCCACGTGCCGGCGACCCCGGCGACCAAGGGGATGATCGGGGCGGAGGCGATCGCCCAGATGAAGGAGGGCGCGGTGCTGCTGAACTTCGCCCGGGATTCCCTGGTGGACGAGAACGCCGTGGCTGAGGCGCTGAAGGCCGGGAAACTGAAGACCTATGTGTCCGACTTCCCGAACCCTGTGAGCGCGCAGATGGAGAAGGCGATCGTGATCCCGCACCTGGGCGCTTCCACCGAGGAGGCGGAGGACAACTGCGCGGTGATGGCCGTGGAGCAGATGCAGGACTACCTGGACAACGGCAACATCCACAACTCCGTGAACTTCCCGGAGATCAACCTCGGGCGCTGCGAGACCGAGGCCCGCGTGGCGATCCTGCACCGGAACATCCCGAACATGCTGAGCCAGATCACCTCGTTCTTCGGCAGCCAGGGGCTGAACATCGAAAACCTGGCGAACAAGAGCCGCGGAAACTATGCCTACACGCTGCTGGACATCAGCCATCCCATGCCCCACGACGTGGTGGAGCAGTTCAAGGCGATCGACGGCGTGCTGCGCGTACGCAGGATCTGATAAAAAATCCCGTTTGCCGGATGTTTTTCGTTGAAAAGTGTTGGCAAACAAGGCCTTGTGTGCTATAATCCAGTCAAAAGAAAATGCCGCAAGGCAGAAAGGACAATACTATGAATAAAACCGAACTCGTAGAAGTCATCTCATCCAAAGCTGAAATCACCAAAGCTGAAGCCGGCAAAGTCCTTGGCGCCGCCCTGGATGCCATCGTTGAAGGCCTGGCCAAAGACGGCAAGGTGACCCTGGTTGGCTTCGGAACCTTCGAAGTCCGCACCCGCAGCGCCCGCACCGGCCGGAATCCCCGCACGGGCGAGAAGATCAAGATCGCCGCTTCCAAGGCTCCCGCTTTCAAGCCCGGCAAGGAAATGAAGACTGCCGTCGCCGCGAAGAAAAAGGGCAAGAAGTAAGATATAGATTCAAAAAAAGATCGGAACTTCGGTTCCGATCTTTTTCATTACCGCGGCAAAGCGGAAATCAGTTCCCGGCCGTGGTCCCTGAGCCATTTGTCCCAGGTCTTGTAATCCGGCATGGCCTCGTAGACCAGGGCCCAGAAGGCTTTGGAGTGGTTGAGCTCCCTGCGGTGGCACAGCTCGTGGACGATCACGCTGTCGATGACTTCCCGCGGGGTCAGCATCAGCAGGCAGTTGAAGTTCAGGTTGCCTTTGGAACTGCAGCTGCCCCAGCGGCTGCGCTGGGCCCGGATGGCGATGCGGCCGTAGGTGATGCCGAGCTTTGCCGCAAAGTAGCGCACGCGCTCGGGAATCAGGAGCTTTGCCTCCTTTTTCAGGGCGTCAAGCTCCTGCTGGGTCAGTTTTTTCATCGCGCAGTCCTCATTTTTTGACTCGGATATAGTCCTTCTTCACTTTATAGGTATACATCACGTCGGCGGTGGAGCCCGGGTAGCAGGTCAGCTGGATCGGGTTCTTCCAGTCGTTCACGGGCTGCTCCCGGTACAGGTCGATCCAGTTCAGCGGGTTGTCGATGCTGCCTTCGGGATCGCGCAGGTCGTAGCCGAAGACACCGGTCTCCAGCTCCGTGTCGGGGTTCAGGATCCGGACCTTCTTCGGGCAGCCGGGGCGGTAGCTGTAGAAGGCTTCCGCGCTGACGTGCTTCACGCCCGCCGGGATGGTCAGGTCGGCGATCCGGTGCTCCAGGAAGGCGCCCCGGCGGATCACCTCCAGGCTCTCGGGCAGTTTGACCATGGAGAGGTTGGACTGGCAGAAGGCCCGCTCGCCGATGACCTTCAGGGTGGCGGGGAAGCGGACCTGGTTCAGGCGGGTGCAGCCCTCAAAGGTGCGGGGCGCGATCTCCTCCAGCCCGTCCGGCAGGGAGATCGAACCCAGGCGGCGGCAGTAGCTGAAAGCGCTGCGTCCGAGACGCTTCAGGCCTGCCGGCAGCTTGATATGGTCGACGTGCGCGGCGTTGTAGAACGCGCCGTCGCCGATCTCCTCCAGGCCGGAGGGAATGACGAGCTCCCGGATCCCGCTGAAGCGGTAGAAGGCGCGCTCACCGATGACCTTCAGCCCGGCGGGCAGTTTCACGGTGCCGATCCGGTCCGCGCCGGCGAGATAGCGGCTCTCCTCCTGCATGACGGCGGTGACGGCATGGCCGTCGATCTCGCCGGGAAGGGTCATGGACCGATCATACGGGGCAGGGTAGCCGGAGATCATCGCGGTGCCGTCGGCCAGCAGGTTCCAGGTCCAGCCGCCGGCGCGGTCCTGCCGGTCTTCCGAGGCATACCAGACGAGGCTGCTCTTCTCCCGGGCGCCTTCCGGCAGGGCGGGGGAATCCAGCGCGGTCCGGAAGAAGGCCAGGGGACCTGCCTCCTCCAGGGTGGAGGGGAAGACGATCTCCTTCAGGGAGGTACAATCGGAAAAGGCCCGGCTGCCGATGGTGCGGAGGCCTTCGGGCAGGGTGACGGACCTCAGGGAAGCGCGGCCGCGGAAGGCGCCTTCCCCGATGGCGGACACCTTTCTGCCGCCGATCTCCGCGGGGATCTCGAGACGCCGCGGATCCCCGTCGGCCCCGGTGATCATCAGGGTACCGTCCGCGACGGGACGGAAAAGCCAGCCGTCGAGACGGGTCACGACGCGCTCGGTCTCCTCCTGGAGGCCGGGATCGAACAGATCGACGCCGCTGGAAAGCTTCAGCTCCGTCAGGCCGACGCCGGCGAAGGCGCCTTCCCGGACCTGCCCGGCCCGGATGATGCCGGGCATGGTGATCTCACGGAGACTCCCGCAATCCCGGAAAGCATCCTTCTCCACGAAGGTCAGGCTGCCGGGCAGGACGACTTCCTCCAGGCCGGTGCAGCCTTCGAAGGCGTTCATGCCGACGGTCCGGACGCCCTGCTCCACGGTCAGGGTCTTCAGCGTCGTGCAGCCGGCAAAGGCACCGCGCCCGATCTCCCGGACGGGAACGCCTTCGACCTGCGAGGGGATCACCAGATCCGTCGGTGTGGCGGCGCCGGTGATCACGGCATAGGATCCTTTCGAGCCGGGCTCGATCCGGTATTCAACAGGCGCGGTATCCGCGCGCGCAACGGCAAAGGCCGCCAGGAGCAGCAGGAGCGCCGGAAGGAACCGGAAGCGCGTCAGTTTCATCTTCGAAGCCTCATTTCGTTTCATCAGCTTCTGAAAGTATACCCCGATTCGGGCCGGGAATGCAACTGTTTCCCTCCCGGGCGGCGAGAAGTTCCAGCGCCTGCCGGTGGCGCGCGAAGACCCGGGTGCGGCTGAGATGGGTCCGGAGGCAGACCTCCCGCCAGGGCTGCTTTTCCAGGTAGCGGATCTGCAGCACCGAGGCGGTCAGGGCATCCGGCAGGAGGGAAAAGAGGAACGCGAGATCCGCGTCGGCGGCCTCCAGCTCTTCCCGGAGGAGGCGGACCGCCTCCTGCTCGTCCACGGCTTCATCCAGGAGGCGCTGGTTCCTGCCCGGATCGGGGGAGGAAACGACGCGTACGTCCCCGGGCAGGGGACGGCTGACAGCCCCGGCCAGGCGGCGGAGGATCGCGATCCGTTCCTCCCGCCGGGCGATCTCCCGGCGGAGGTCTTCCGCGTGCAGGAGCAGGTCAAGACCGGTCACGGCGCAGCACCTCCTCCCGGAGGATCCGCAGGACGTGCGCCCCGTTCAGGCCGCAGGCCAGGCGGAACCAGTCGCTGAGGAAGAAGGCCTCCAGCTCCCGCTTCTCCCGCAGGAGCGCCTCACAGCGGTACGGGCAGCGCACGAGGCCGGCATAGTCGTAAACCGCCCTGGCGATCACGGCCTCGGCCAGGAGGCGGAGGCCTTTCTCGTCCGCGTCCCGTCCGCTGTCCGGAGGCTGCATCGCGCGCTCGATCGCGACGGCGGCGGTGGGATCGGCATAGTGCTCGGAATTGTAGATATCCATGGTTCAACCTCCTGTCGGTATCGGATACACCGACTGTACGACAGAAAGGGAAAAAGCACCCGGACACGGCGTGTCTCCCCCGGATGCCCGAAATACGGGCATTCCGGGGAACGGCTCTTCCGGCGGACATGAAAAAAGGCCGGGAAACAAAGCGCTTCCGGCCTGCCCGGGGAGACACGGCGTGTCTCCCCCGGGGAAACTTTTTTTGTCAGATACGCAGGTTCACCCATTTTCCCTGCCGGAAACGGTGTCCCATGAAGCAGAAGCGGCTGCACTGGTCGCTCAGGATGCCGATCCACACGCCGGTCAGCCCGAGCTTAAACACGACGACCAGCAGGAAGGTCACGACCGTGCGGATGAAAGTGACCGAGATCAGGGCGACCACCAGCGTATAGCGCACATCACCCGCGGCCCGCAGGGTCCCCGTGAAGATGATCTGGGAGATCTGCAGGAGGATGATGACGGTCATGAAGCGGCAGATGAGCACGCCCATATCGAGGATGTGGTCTTCCTTAAAGTAGAAGGAGAAGATCCACCGGCCGCCGAACAGGAGGATCACCGACAGCACCAGGGAAATGAAGAAGCCGATCCGCTGGCAGATACCGGCCTGCTGGCGGGCTTTTTCCTTTTCGCCCGCGCCGAGGCTTTCCCCGGTCAGGGCGATCGCGGCGACCTGCATGCCGTCGGCAAAGGAGAAGCCGAGGCCCAGCAGGTTCATGCCGATATTGTGCGCTGCGAACTCGTCCGTTCCCAGGCGCGCGGCGATCATGGCCGTGGCCAGGAAACCGATGCGCATGGCGAGGTTCTCGACGGTGCTGGAGGCAGCCAGGGTCCAGATGGAGCGGCAGGCGCGTTTCGTAAAGCGCGACTTCAGGCTGACCATGAGCGGGATGCGCACATAGCTCGTGCGGCGGAAGAGGGAGAAGACGGCCATTCCGGCGGAGACGACCGTGCCCAGGACCGTCGCGATGGCCGCGCCGCGGATGCCCCAGGCGGGGAAGCCGAGGCGGCCTTTGATCAGCAGCCAGTTGAAGATGATGTTCACGATGCTGCTGACAAGGTTGGTGTACATGGACAGCTTGGTGTTGCCGCTGCCGCGCTGGGCCGCGTTGATGACCATTGTGATGACGTTGAAGAACAGGCCGCCCATGATGATGCGGAAATACTCGACGGCGGCCTCGTGCGTATCTTCGTTGCTGCCGGCCAGGCGCATCATCTGCGGCGTGAAGATCACGAAGACCGCCGTCAGCACGGCGCAGAGCGCGACCGTGAGCCAAAGGGCGGTCAGGGTGATCTCATTGGCGTCCTCCTGGTTCCTTTCGCCCTTGCGCCGGGCGACCAGGGCGGACACCGCGATATTGACGCCGAAAAAGACCGTCAGCCCGATGAACTTCGGCTGGGCGGTCAGCCCTGTCGCCGCGACGGCATAGGGACCCAGCTCGGCGACCATCATCGTGTCGATCATGCCGGCGAGCACGGTAAAAAAGCTCTCCAAAATGGCGGGCCAGGCGACAGAGAGCGCCTTGCGGGTCATGCTCCCGCGGGTCGGCTGGGCTGCGGTCATCGGGCGGCGGCTCCTTCCCGGAAATGATTAACGGGAGTATACCACGTTTATCGCCCGGTGTCATCCCGTTCGCCTTATTCTTCCATCAGCTTCAGCGGCGGATAGCCGGCTTTCTTCAGGTATTCCTGCACCTCGGGAACGGAGTCCATGAAGCAGCAGTCCAGGATCTCGCCGAAATGCCCCTTCGGCCCGTAGTTCTGCACGAGGATGCCCGCCTTGTTCAGCAGGACGCGGCTGAGCCACGGGGGCAGGTGGAGGGCCAGGCAGACGGCGACCGCCGCGTCCGGATTGTAGGAGGACTGCATTTTTGTCCGGTACCGCTGGATGGTCCGCGGGGAGACCTGGGCCGACGCGGCCAGCTGCTCCACGGTGACCGGGCCGCCGTCCGCGTTCTCCATCAGGTAGCACAGGGCATCCGGGTAATCGTTGGGCAGGGCCTGCATGAGCCGGTCCCGCTTTTCGGCCAGCTGCGCGGCGGTCATGGACATCCGCCGGTCGAGGTATTCGTTGTAATGCCGATTATACTCCCCGCTGCTGTTCAGGCTGCCGAAGATGAGGACGGTCTCCCGCTCCTTCAGGCGGACCAGCCCGAAGCGCAGGCAGCAGGCGTCGGCATGGGCGTTGGCCCAGGGCGTCAGGGCGAGCCCCTTCTCCGTCCGGCGGAGGTACTGCGGATCGTTCAGGCAGACGTGTACGTCGACCCAGAGGAAGGACCCCGTCTCCAGCAGCTCCCGGAAAGGACGGCTGCGGTGATACAGCCCGGCCATGTCCTTCCGGCTGATGACCAGGGTGTCCGTGCCGTCGCCGGAATACTCCTCCGTGAAGGCGAAGGGCGTGATATAGCGGCCGTCCACGAAGTTGACCGCGCCTTTCGCGGCGGGATGGCCGAGCATGACCAGGCGGCGGCGCACCATCGTGCGGGAAACGTCGTATTCGTCGGAAACCGTCCGGATCACCCGCTCCCAGCGGAAACCGGGATGGTTGAAGTACCCGTTCCGGGCGGGGAAGGCGCTTGCCTCCTGGTAGAGCCGCCAGGCACGGGAACGCATCACGCCCAGGGGGAGGAGCAGGGCGACGGCCCCGAGGTCCGCCTGCTGCTCCATCCAGCGGAGGGGATCGGCCGGGCGGCGCGCGAGCGAGGACTGGACCTTCTTCATCCGGAAGGCCAGGGGGCTGCTGGAAACCGCCTTCTGCAGGCGGTAGAAGAGCAGGTGCCATTCATAGTGGATGCATTCGTGCAGGATGGCCGGATCACCCCGCTCACGGCGGGCGGCGGCATTCAGCACGATCGTGCCCGCGGCGACCTGCACCGGCACGGGGGCCGGAGGCCCGTCGTCCTCCGGGCGCATCTCGTCCTGCACCTGAACGACGCCGTCCTGGAAGAAGAGGATCGCCTGGGTGCGGTTCTGCCCGAAGAGGCTGAGCTCCGTCACCTGCAGCTTCATCGCATCGGCCAGCATCCGCGCGCTGCGCTCCTCCGGCTTTTTCCCGGGCAGGCAGTTTTCCCAGATCCGCTCCGCCCCGGCTTCGATCTCATCCCGCCGGAGGATCGGCACAAGAAACCGGTCCAGCTTCCAGAAACTGCGCTCCGGCCGCTCCGCCGCGGGACAGAGGCCCTGCACCTCAAAGCGGAAGCCTTCCTCCGTGCAGAACCAG
>JAEEGL013070165.1_pt1 | contig 15323 bp, 12 predicted proteins | sample 9134231 | NCBI WGS metagenome assembly JAEEGL01 (sample SAMN16246548, study PRJNA631951) | gut metagenome | biome: gut microbiome; feature: rumen; material: fiber-attached | host: Bos | place: Iran: Karaj | collected 2018-10 | reverse complement strand
TTGAGTTCATCAATGCATATGAGATGGCCAACTGGTCCGAGGTTTCAAGACAGATCATACTGATCGATGCCAAGGATGCGGAAGTATATGATGCATATACCTCATCCTTAAGCTGGTTCAGAGATCTCTTCTATGGCGACAAGAAGAAAAAATAAATTTTAAACCTGAAGGCCGCGCCTTAAAAAGGTGCGGCTTTTTTTGACAGAAAGTGTCGGGTGAAAAAAATGGGAATTGATGAGATAAGAGAGATAATCGATAATCTGTATGCTCAGGGAAAAGCCGATATGGCTGAAGAGGTCCTTATCAATGCAGCCTCCGTTGCTGCGGATGAGGGCGATGACTACCTTCTTCTTCAGGTACTTAACGAACTCATAGGCCACTACAGAGAGACGGGAGAGTGGGATAAGGCATTCGAAATAACTGACAGAAGTGTCATGGTTGCCGGTGCTCTTTACCCCGAAGAATCCATTCCCTATGCCACCACGCTTCTTAATGCCGCATCCATGTACAGAGCCGCGGGAAAACTGGAAGAATCAAGAACTCTTTACCGCAAGGTGGAGAAAATCTATGCCGTTACGTTAAAATCAGATGACATGCTCTATGCAAGTCTTTACAATAACGAAGCTCTTCTTTATCAGGAAGAGGGAAAATTCGCAGAGGCCAAAGCCCTTCTTCTTAAGGCACTTGATATCGACAGGGCAAACGGCAGGGAATATGAGGAAGCCGTATCCCTTGCAAATATTGCTGCAACCATGATCCAGCTGAATGACCTGGAGGAGGCCCTTAAGTGTGCTGAAAGTTCCATTGCCCTTTTTGAAAGTCAGGGAGTTGCGGACCAGCATCTCTGCGCCGCATATTCTGCCATGGGCAGTTATTATTTCATGAAGGGAAAATACGAGGCCGCCGCTTCCTGTTTTAAGAACGGCTATGAACTGATGGAAAAGGTTCTGGGGAAGAACGGTTATTACGAAAGACTGGTGGAAAACTACAGGGCCTGTATCGAAGCTCAGAAAGGAACTCGGGCTAAAAAAACTGAGAGTCCCGAAACCCATCGTAGATCAGAAAGCAGCCTCGATATCTGCAGGAAATATTATGAAAAATATGTCCGCCCCATGATAGATGAGAAGTTCCCTGAGTATGCATCAAAGATCGCTGTGGGACTTGCGGGAGAAGGTTCCGATGCCTTCGGACTTGATGATGAATTGTCAAGGGATCACGACTGGGGACCTTCCGTTGTGATGTGGATCACAGATGAAACCGATAAAGCCATAGGTGATAAGCTTCGTGCCGAGTATGAGGCTTTGCCCGAAGAGATAGAGGGATTCAAGAGGGCGCCTTATGTTCAGGGCAGGAGCAGAAGAGGAGTCCAGGTGATCTCCGAATTCTTCACAAGACTTACCGGTGCTCCCACATACGAGGAGATAGACTGGAAAAATACAGAACCTCCTAAGCTTGCGGCAGCCGTAAACGGACAGGTATGGAGGGACGACGAGGGAATTGTTACCGACTTCAGGAACAGACTTAGAGAGGGATACCCTTCCGATATCCTGTTTGCAAACCTCGCTGAATGCTGTGCGAGGTTTTCACGGGAAGGACAGTATAATGCTCCCAGGATGCTGAAAAGAGGAGATGAGCTTACTGCGAAGATCTTCGTTTACGATGCCATAAGGGAAGCCATGAAGATCAGATTTTTCGCCGAAGGCATGTATCATCCTCATGACAAGTGGCTTAGGAAAATGGTGTTGCGCTTTGAAGACGGAGAGGATTTTGATCAGCTCCTTAAAAAAGCTGAAGCAGGTCCCGAAGGAATGGAAGAGCTTGGGGCATACCTTGCGATGATGCTCTACAGATATGGTTATATAAGCGACATCGATCCTTATCTTGATCATCAGACCGAAGAACTGCTTCAAAAGAGCCTCTGGTCGAGAATGACTGACGATGAACTAGCCACCCTTATAGCCAAGGATGAGTTCGAAGCCTTCGATAAAGTTCAGAATGAGGGCGGCAGAGCATCATGTCAGGATGACTGGCCCACCTTCAGTATAATGAGAAGAAGCCAGTATCTGACCTGGAACAGGACAATGCTCCTTCAGTACGTTTATGATTTTGAAAGGGAGATGAGACTGGGACATAATCTCATCACGGAAAAATACGGTCGTATGATGCAGTATACGGCTCCCGCAAAATATGAAGAGATCAAGGATAACTTCCCGGTCTTGTCCGAGGAAAAGCTTGCCATAATCGATCAGATAGCTAAGATACAGGTGGCCTGGATGGAAGAGTTTGCGGAAAAGTACCCTGCCATGGCTGCAAACGCAAGAAGCATCCATTCTTATCAGGATATGGAATATAACACTTCTTATGAGACGTATCTTCGCGGTGAACTTGGAACCTATTCCGACAAGATGCTGGAGCTTTATGCTCAGTTTATCGTTGATCATTCGAGAAACGGAAGGAACCTTGCGTTCCTGACAATGGAAAATACCGCCAAGCTCTACGGCTTCGATTCATTGGATGCCGCAGAAAGATTCATGGCAAAGTAGAACACAGGTAATGGATAATAAAGAAACTCTGATCCCACAGACCAAAAATAAAAACGACATAAAAGCACTGTTCATTCACGTTACAGCCGCAGTATATGCATTTCTGATCTTTGCTTTTAATTTCTCCAGGATCTTTGATAATATTTTCTGGGGAGATGAAGCATATTCAATCAATCTGATCCGCAAAGGACTGATCCCGATATTAACGGAAACCGCATCGGATGTGCACCCGCCCCTTTACTATCTGCTTCTTATGGCTCTTTACCGGGTCTTTGGCGCAAGAGGCTGGGTCTATCATTTCGCCGCTATCATTCCCTTTGCTGCGGTTCTGATCTTTGCCGTAACTTTTTTCTATAAAAGATTCGGAAAAGAGGCTGCTTTTATTCTGATAACCCTTGTGGGCTTTTCCGACAACGCTGCCATTTATAATGTGGAAGTAAGGATGTATTCCCTGGCTTTCATGTTTGTACTTTTTTCTTATTATTCTATTTACAGAATCCTTGAAGATGAAAAGAATGCCTGGATCTTCTTTGTGATCTTCTCTCTGGGTGCGGCTTATACACATTACTACGCACTGCTTACCGTGGGATTCTTCTATCTGGCTCTTCTGATCTTTACCATAAGGAAAAAGATCGAATTAAAAAGATTCCTTCTGATCTGCGGGTGTACCATAGCGGGGTACCTTCCCTGGGCGGTGAAATTCCTGTCCACCTTCGGACGTACCACGGGCAGCTACTGGATGACGGAGGTGCCGGGAATTAAGGATATCATCAAATACTTTTTCCTGGCGGAAAATAAATGGTATTCCTACGGAATGTTAGCCCTTACCTTTATCATGCTGGGCTTCTTCATTTACAAGGACAGATTCCTTACGGAAAAAAGTACCTGGCTGATCTGCGGCGTGGCAGCAACTCTTGGAACCGTGATCATGGGTGTGGCAGTTTCCTACGCCTTCAGACCTGTTTTTACCTTAAGGTTCATATACCCTGCTGTCTCACTTGTGTGGGTCATTCTGGCAGTTTCAATTTCGGGACTTAAACCGGGTAAGATCCTGGCATCGATGGTTGTGTGCCTGTCCCTCTTTTTCTATGTGCCCGTATTCATGCAGACCTGCAGCTATGAGAGGGCCATTGATGAGATAAGATCCGATACCGAGGCTGTAATAAATGTTAACGTTGAATCGGGGGATCTTATCATTACCAACGGAGAGCACCTGGATTGGACAATTCTGGATTATTACGTTCCCCGGGCCTCTCATATGTATTCCGAAAACCTGAATGCTATCCCTGCTCACACCGGAACCACGTATCTGTTCTGGACGGATCCTCTTACGGATGAAGAAAAAGCCGTGTTAAAACTCGGTGGCAAAGAAGCGGTCCCCGTTATGGAAAACGGCCTCATCGGAAACTGGGTCCGGATATACAGACTGGATCCCCTCTGACAGTTTTCAGCCTTCTTTTTATGTCTACCTGAATTGTGTGAGCTTAACTTTTGTATAAAAATACCAATGAAGAAAAAAGGAAAGTATCTTTAAGATTTTTCCCACAAATCGGTTTTCCACCGAAAACGATTACGAAAAGTGCGAAAAAAGGGTTTATACACGAAGTTAGTCACATTATCCACCAAAAAATAACATATTATACCCCTGTTTTTTATGGAAACCACCGAATGTATGTTTTGGTAAAAATTGCAGAATATTCACGTATTCACCCTATTTTTAATAGTCTGATAGAGTGGGGATAATAAAGATAACTTGACACAAATATATAAATTATCTGACAATTCCTTTTGTTTTTTCTGTGATGTTCCTATTGTGTTTCAATATAAATATTTCCTAAATTTAAAGACTAAAATCACTTTTGATGATAGAATCTAAATGTTTTATTTCACTTAAGCGAGGTGTTTTATGAAGTTTAAAAAGATAGCCGTTTGTTTGGCATTATCATTGGTACTCACAGCATGCGGTACATCAGCGGATGTTGTGAACGAACCCGTAACGGAAAATACAGAGACCGAAGTTACAGAAGATCCCGTCGAGGATCAGCCCGAAGTTCAGCCTGAGGAGAAGCCTGAGGAAAAGCTTGAGGAGAAACCCGAGGAAAAGCCTGAGGAACAGCCTGAAGCTGAGCCTTTAACATTTATAGAAGATGCGGGGACTACCACATTGAACGGATATACCGTTAAGCCTATACCGAATAATGAAGCATTTGAATTTGTATCCGGTATGCGCGGAGGAATGAATCTCGGAAATGCGTTTGATGCCCAGGACTGCACCTGGCTTACCGATGAGATGGAGTACGAATCCGCTTGGTGCGGTGCCAAGACCACCACACAGTACATTGATTCCCTCTGCAATGAAGGTTTCAATGTGATCCGTATTCCCGTGTCATGGCATAACCACGTGGACAGCAACTTCAACATCAGCGCTCAGTGGCTCGACAGAGTTACCGAGGTGGTTGATTACTGTCTGGATAAAGACATGTATGTCATCATCAACATGCATCATGACATCAACAAGAACTATTTCTATCCCGATTCGGCTCACCTTGATAACACTCTTAAATATACGGAGGCTATATGGAGCCAGCTGTCCGAACGCTTCAAAGACCGCAGCGAAAAGCTGATCTTTGAGTGCATCAACGAGCCCAGGCTCAGGGATACCGATGTTGAGTGGTGGTATAATTCGGAGACCGACAAGGTCATCGATGCATATAATGCCCTCATGGAAGCAAACCAGTGCTTCGTTGATACCGTAAGAGCTTCCGGCGGAAACAATGCCGACAGATATCTCATGGTCTGCGGATACTGCGATATGCCCGCCGCTACCACATCGGATAATTTCTCACTTCCCGAAGATCCCACTCCCGGAAGGCTTATGGTCACCGTTCATTCCTACAGACCATATTCCTTCGCAGGTGAGATTCCCGGAACCGCTTCTTTTGGCCAGCTGGAGATGAACGAGAACAAGCAGATCTTCAGCAGCTTGTACAATACATATGTTGCCAACGGCATTCCCGTTATCATGGGAGAGTACGGATGTGTTGACAAAAAGAACGCAGCTGACAGACTTGCATATTTTGAGTTCATGGGTGAGTGCTCAGCGCTTTACAGCATCCCCATCATTGTCTGGGACAACAATGCTTTCAATACAGGCAATGATCCCATGGCAGAAAGTTTCGGCTTCATTGACAGGGCTACCGGCGCAGTAAAGCTTCAGGAACTCGTCGATGCCATGACCGCAACCTATAAGGAATGATGAACTGTCACCGGACCGGATGAAATTCTGTTCCGGTGACTTATTTTTTTCACCCGGTGTGACGTAACACTGTTCAAAAACGTCAGTATGGATGAAGGAGGAATCGTAAGTGGAAGATTCTGCAATAATCGATCTGTTTTTTGCCAGATCGGAACAAGCGATCAAAGAGACCGCCGAAAAATACGGAAGGATGCTGATGTCTGTTTCCATGCGCATACTCAGAAGCAAAGAGGATGCGGATGAGTGTGTCAGTGACACCTATATGAAGGCATGGAATTCCATCCCCCCCACAAGACCCAATGTGTATTCGGCGTTTCTGACCAAGATCACCAGGAATGTTTCACTCGATAAATACGATGCCATGCATGCTGAAAAAAGAGGGGCCGGAGAGATCGCGGCGGTTCTTGACGAGCTTGAGGAGTGCATTGCGGATCCTTCCATGCCTGTTCCCGGAGAGGGGATGGAGCTGAGGGAGATCATCAATGCATTTCTGGAAAAGGAAAAGCCTGAAAGCAGGAAGATCTTTGTAAGAAGGTATTTTTTCGGAAGCGATGTCAAAGAGATCGCCGAATTCTACGGAATAGGTGAGAGCAAAGTGAAGATGAGCCTTGCCAGAAGCAGGGAAAGGCTTAAGGCCTGCCTGCAGGAAGAAGGTGTTACGGTATGAAGATAAATAATAAGGATCTGTTCAGGAGCATAGGGGATATTGATGACAGGTTTGTCAGTGAAGTCCTGGAAGAGGGGCTTGAGAGTTCTGTCGTCAAAATGGATAAGAAATCTTCTTCCGGTAAAATTCTTAAATTTGCAAAAGTATATCTTCCCGCAGCTGCGGGATTGCTGATAGCGGTGGTCTGCATAAAGACATTTGTGCAGTTTGGAAGTTCTCAGAGTGCCAACACAGCCTCATCCGGTGATTCAGCAGCTCCAATGGCAAGCTATTCATCCGAAGCTGCGGCTGAGTGTGCCGAGGAGGAAATGGATTCTGTTATGAGTGAGAATTCTGCGGAAATGGCAGCAACCGAGTCTCTGGATATATCAGGCGAAAAAGAAAACGCTGAAGCAGCTGTCGCGGGAGCGGGCGAAGAACCCCGTGAACCCTCTATCGGAATGCCCAACCCTTTCATCGAATGCAAGGATCTTGATGAGGCTGCCCGTATAGCGGGATTTGAACTTGCTTTCCCTGCATGGATCACCGAAAAGCAGACCATGTATGTAAATGCCATCGAAGGATCCCTTATCCAGATCATCGTTTATGATGAAAATGGAGAGGAAGTCTACAGGGTAAGAAAGGGTGGCCTTGAGAACATAAGCGGTGATTACAACACTTATGACTATTGCGAGTCATTTGAAGGTGACGGATATGTCGGCGAGATCAGGGGCGGATCGGTAGATGCCATAAGTTGTGCCGAGTGGAGTGATCAGGAATTTAATTATTCCATCACCACCGGGGATGAGCCTATGACCGCAGGCCATATGATGGAGATGATCGAAGCATTCATGGCTGAGAACGGAAAGTAAATGAACGGAAATAAATATATTGCCCTTACATTTGATGACGGTCCTTCTGATACCACATCAATGAGGGTTTTGGAAAAACTGAAGAAATACGGAGTCAAGGGTTCCTTCTTCCTTATCGGAAACAACATTACACCGGAGCGTGAATGGATCGTTAAGGAAGAACTGGCCTACGGATGCGATATAGAGAATCATTCTCTTACTCATTCCGATATGAGAACCTTTGATAAAGAAACCATTGCTGCGGAGATCAAAGAGACCACCCGCAGGATCGTGGAAATAACAGGGAAGGAGCCGGATTTTTTCAGGCCCCCCTTTATTAATTATAATGATCTTATGTTTGAGGCTATTCCACTGATATTTATCTGTGGGGCGGGATGCGAGGACTGGGTTCCGGAAGTCGGAGCTCAGGAACGTGCAAGGAGAGTTCTGGAGAATGCCCGTGACGGACAGGTGGTGCTGCTTCATGACAGCGAGGGAAATGAAGCCACGGTGGAAGCCCTGGATACCATCATCCCCGAACTGAAGGCAAGGGGCTTTGAATTCGTGACCGTAAGCGAACTGTTTGACAGAGCGGGAATTAACCGTGATAATGCAAAGAAGATAGTTTACACCCATACAGATGATTGATGAGGGATATATAAAGAGGAGAAAACATGAAGAAAAAAATTGTAATGCTCATGTTGTGTGTCGTGCTTGGTACATCACTACTCTACGGATGCGGTTCTGCATCCGATTCGGGAGATCGTCAGACTTCCACACAGGCTGAAGAGTCTGATGAAGATGATGACGAAGATGAAAACACCCGTGGCATTGTGGATGCGGTAGAGGATCAGGAGAAGGAAGAGGTTCAGGAAGTAAGTGAGGAACCTGAAGAAGAAGCTATCCCCAGATCCGATGCTTACGAGATGTTCCTGGCAGGAGAACTGGAAGTAAATGTACTCTATGATCCCGGTGACGTATATTCCGAAGGCAGACGTCCCAGACTCGGAACCTATACCTATGATGAGCTGGTGGAGGAACTTAAGGAAGTATTCTACACTGACTTTGATGTTAATTATGCACTTTTTACTCCCGACACCGGAAAAGAGGGCGATGATGTAATGGCTCTCTATCTTGAGTCTGAAGCTGCCGCCGGTGATAACTGGATGGGATTCATCGCATATGTGGACGGTGAGCTTGTTATGAACTATAACGAGTTCTTCGGATACAGATCATTCCTTGAACTCTACTGGGACGGCAAAGTAATGAGTGGCGGAAGCGGCGGTGCCGGTGCTTCATACAATTTCTTAAGCCAGGTTTATCCCGATGCATCCGTTAAGACTGTATTTAAAGAAGCATACTTCTATTCAACCTGGTGTAATGAAGTGGCTTATATAATAAATCCCGACATCGCATATGAGGACGTGCCCGTTCTTGCGGACGGATCCAATATCGAGATGGATGTTGTCTATGATGATGACGGAAATGTTCAGTTCTCCGTAACCGCTTGGAGTGACAATAAAGCCACCAAAGCAGAGGAAGAAGCTTTCGTACAGGCTCTTGTAGATATGGGTGCCGTTCAGACCGATGTCGATACCATAGCTGCCCTGACCGAGACCGGTATCGATGAGAGCAAGACCATGAACTGGAATAAAGTAGAAAGTGTAACCGTAGACGCCGGATGATCTGATGTCTGTTTTCAAAAGTAAAACTGAAAAGATCATAAAAATTCTTTTGATCGCCGCCACTGTTCTGGCGGCGATCAAAATGCTGTTTGTAGATTACAGCATGGATGAGGAATACCAGATAGTGCTCGCCTACAGAAGACTTTCCGGCGAGCATCTTTTTGGTACCATGTGGGAACCGCATCAGACCTCTGCATTTTTATGCGTGGGACTGATGCGGATCTTTTTGCTGTTAACTGGTTCCTATACAGGCGTTCTGATCTATTTGAGAATATGTGCACTGCTGATCCAGATCGGAATCTGCGTATGGATGTATCGTGTGCTTTTCCGGTTTATCACATCCGAAGAAGCGGCACTCGTGTCACTTTTATTTTTCAACATTGTTCCTAAGCTCATTCAGATCCCCGAGTTCGGAAGCCAGCAGGTCTGGTTCTGGACGGGGCTGATCCTTTGCTTTATCGAGTATGATACAAATCCGAAGACTGCAAAAAATCTTATTTGGATCATTCTCGGAGGTATCTGCCTTTCACTGGAGATTCTTTCGTATCCTTCATCAATAGTCATCGCTCCCATAGCAGTGATCTTCCTTGCACTTAGAGCTAAGAAGGATTCGGAAAATATTTTTAAGGCTCCCGTCACACTTACGATCACCTGTGCGGTATGCGCAGCGATTTGGCTTGCATCCGTGCTGAGTCATGTTTCCTTTGATGAATTCATAAGAAATATTCATTACGTTGTTTCCTTTGATCTGACTCATGACCTTGATGTCACCGCTGGTGGAAAACTTCTTAATCTCTTTAAAGGCTTTTGTAAAGAAGTAGTGCTTGCTCTGGCAGCAGGCGTCATCGCAGCGGGAATATATTTTCTTACCGTCTTTATTTCCAAAAAGAAAACCGGAACCGCAAAGGCTCTTACAAAAGGTCAGAAGATAACTCTTATATCTGTACTCTTTATCCTTGCATCACTCTTGATCCAGCTCCACTACTGGGCGGTTCTCAGGCGCGGTTTCGAAGAGCCTCAGCTTCATCTGTTCGCTCTTTTGATAGTGCCCTTCATTCTTTGGAAGTATGCCGGAGATGAAAAAAGAAATCTGAAGTTTGCACTTATTACGGGCATTCCCACTTTCCTTGCGGTCCTGTATATGTCCGACCTGGCATTCTGCTTTGCCATTCCCCATGCGCTTCCGGGCTGCATCTTCGGAATGATACTTGTGGTGATGGCTGTTCGTAAGCAGTTTGGATCTGCAGGAAAAAATCTTATCAGACTTTTTCTTGTGATCTCCGTTCTTGTATGTGCCTTCGGAAAGGGCTTTACTTTGCGAAGCGGACGATACACGGATATCACTCATGTCGCGGGCATCATGAAGCATGGACCTGCTGTGGGAGTCCTTGCGGATTACATGTGTGCATATATCTACAACAGCAACTACGAAGATTTTCGTAATAATCTGGAAGAGGGAGATAACGTACTCATCGTTACCAACATGGTCTTTTCCCCCGGCACCACACCATATATGTTCGAAGACTATGAGGTCTGCCATTTTTCGATAGTGGATCCCACCAGTTACGATGAGAGGCTCTTAACATACTGGGAGCTTTATCCTTCAAAGAAACCCGATGTCATCGTAGTGGACTGCTGGTACGGAGAATTAAAGGAAGATCCGGGCAACTGGATAATGAAATATATCGAAAATGACTTCGGCTATTCGGAAGTGATTGACGGAAAATATGTAAGGTTTTATAAAAAATAATAGGACACTTACTTAAATGTTTTTTCGGAGGTTAACATGGCGGATCTTGAATTCAGGTCACTTCGTTTTGAAAACATTTCGGACAATGAGGATGACACATATTCCATATTCATCACTGAGGGCGAGGACGGATGCGAAATGGTCTGGTACGACTCAATGGGAGATCCTCTTGTGGAAGTCGGTATCAGTGAAAAGGAATTCGAGGATGTAAAGGCCCTTGCGGGAAAGTGCGGATTAAAGGACTGGGACGGATACAGCGAGATGAATGTTTCCGAGATCGCAGGCTTTACTCTTGAGATAGAAGATGCCGATGGAAATATCATCTGGGCCGAGGGCGCCGGTTCTTTTCCCGATGGATACGAAGCTTTTGAAAAAGGTATCAGGGAGATCTTTTCGGGATACCTTGAGTAAGGAAAATATTTGAAAAACGTTTTCCGTTATGGTAATATAAGGTATCGTCAGATGCAGGGACACAGGTTTAGGGAAAAGTCAAAAGCCGGCCTGCCGGACGAAATTCCATATGAAGGCGAGGGATGCACATGAAATTTGTCATCATCGGTAAGAACATCGACGTAACACCCGGACTTAAAGCTTCGGTTGAAGACAAGATCGGTAAGCTCTCCAAGTATTTTGATGAGGATACCACCGCTCATGTAACTCTTTCCGTTGTTAAGGAAGAGCAGAAGGTTGAGGTTACCATCCCCGTAAAGGGAACCATAATCCGTTCAGAGCAGAGCAGCTCCGATATGTATATCTCCATTGACCTTGTTGAGGAGATCATCGAGAGACAGCTTAAGAAATATCGCAACAAGATCATCGACAGACATCAGGCAGGCGGTGATATTGCGGACTTTGCACCGGAAGAGGCTTCAGAGGAAGAGGGCATCAAGATCGTCAGAAGCAAGAAATTCGAGATCAAGCCCATGTATGCAGAGGATGCTTGCATGCAGATGGATCTTCTCGGACACAACTTCTACGTATTCATCAACGCAGAGACCGACCAGGTCAACGTAGTCTACAAGCGTAAAGGCGACACCTACGGACTTATCGAGCCTGAAGTATAAAACCAAATACGATGCCAAGACCCTGTTCAGAGATGAGCAGGGTCTTTTTTGTTACAGATGCAGGGATGCGTATATGTTTTCTGCTCATGAGACGTTCGCTAAGCTGTTCTTAGGGAGCACATATTATTACAAGGCACGCACCGCTCGCATTCGCCATCCATGGCTCAGTGCGAGCTAATTTTGCCATCCCGGCAAAATTGTGCTCCTGTTCATGTGCTCCCAAGAACAGCTAAGCTCACTCTAAAATCGCAGAAACCATATACACATCCCTGCATCCCGGTTCAGATGAAGACACAGGTTTTTCATGATCGGACCTTTAGTAGATATGTCACTGTTGCCTAGCTCAGATGAAGACATAAGTGTTTCATAAGCGGACCCTTGAAGGACGTCGGTACTTAGCGAGAGCAAGCCCCGCGTAGCTCGAGCTTAGTACCGCTACGTCCTGATCGGAGCCGCAAGGCGCGTCCGCGTTGAAACACCTATGGCTTCATCGTAACTATATGTAGTGCTATGAGAATTTGTGGTCTACTAGGCTGATAATATTGTTTGTTATTTAAAGTCTAAATTGTTGTATATGAAGGGGGCGTGTGGTAAAATCGTAGTTGGTCTGACAAAAAAATAACAATCTCTGATCCGGGGGCGTCGGATTGCATTTTTTAGGTATTTTCCCCGCATCTAAGATAAAAAACGAAACAGTTTAATTCGGAGGTAATCAAATGGCAAAGAAGGTTGTAATTGCAGGTGCTTGTCGTACCGCTATCGGAACTATGGGAGGATCCCTTTCCGGAATCCCCGCTGCCGAGCTCGGAGCAATCGTTATCAAGGAGGCTGTAAACCGTGCAGGAATCAAACCTGAGGATGTTGATCAGGTATACATGGGCTGCGTTATCCAGGCAGGACAGGGACAGAACGTTGCTCGTCAGGCAACCCTTAAGGCCGGCCTTCCCATTGAGGTTCCCGCCGTTACCATGAACGTAGTTTGCGGATCAGGACTTAACTGCGTAAACCAGGCTGCACAGATGATCATGGCAGGAGATGCCGATGTTGTTGTTGCAGGTGGTATGGAGAACATGTCCATGGCTCCTTTCGCAATGCCCAACGCAAGATACGGATACAGAATGATGTGGCCCAGCCAGAGCAAAGGCGGTATCGTTGATACCATGGTAAACGATGCTCTTTGGGATGCATTCAATGACTATCACATGATCACCACCGCTGACAATGTTGCAAGAGAGTGGAACCTTACCAGAGAAGAGCTCGATGAGTTCGCTCTTAAGTCTCAGCAGAAGGCTTGCGCAGCTATCGAGAACGGCGCATTCAAGAAGGAGATCGTTCCTGTAGAAGTTAAGAAAAAGAAGGAAGTTGTTGTATTCGATACCGATGAAGGCCCCAGAGCAGGATCCACCATCGAAGGACTTGCAAAGCTTAAGCCCCTCAACCCCGATGGATTCGTAACCGCAGGTAATGCATCAGGAATCAACGACGGTGCTGCTGCAATGATCCTTATGTCTGAAGAGAAGGCTAAGGAGCTTGGCGTTAAGCCTATGGCTACTTTCGTAGCAGGCGCCCTTGCAGGTGTTCGTCCCGAGGTTATGGGTATCGGACCCGTTGCTGCAACCAAGAAGGTTATGGCTAAGGCAGGATACAAGATCGAGGACTTCGACATCATCGAAGCTAACGAGGCATTCGCTGCTCAGTCCGTAGCAGTAGGAAAGGATCTCGGAATCGACGTTGACAAGCAGCTCAATCCCAACGGCGGCGCTATCGCTCTCGGACATCCCGTTGGAGCATCAGGAGCTCGTATCCTTGTAACCCTTCTCCATGAGATGGAAGCTAAGGATGCAAAGAAGGGACTTGCTACCCTCTGCATCGGTGGCGGTATGGGATGCGCAACCATCGTTGAGCGCGACTGATAAAAAACTAAAGTCTGCGGGTTCTGCTGCGTCAGAACCCGTGTCATAAGGAGATAAATATGGCTTTCGTATTATATGAAGTAGAAGGTAATGTTGCTACTATTACCATCAACAGACCCGAAGCACTCAATGCACTTAACTCTGCAGTTCTCGACGAACTTAATTCCGTTATCGACGGAATTGACACTAATGTCGTAAGAGCAGTGATCCTTACCGGTGCAGGTGAGAAGAGCTTCGTTGCAGGAGCTGACATCGGAGAGATGAGCACCCTTACCAAGGCTGAAGGCGAAGCTTTCGGCAAGAAGGGGAATGATGTATTCAGAAAGCTTGAGACCCTTCCTGTTCCTGTTATCGCAGCTGTTAACGGATTCGCACTTGGCGGCGGATGTGAGATCTCCATGAGCTGTGATATCCGTATCTGCTCCGACAATGCAATGTTCGGACAGCCCGAAGTAGGCCTCGGAATCACTCCCGGCTTCGGCGGAACCCAGAGACTGGCAAGAACCGTTGGCGTAGGAATGGCTAAGCAGCTTATCTATACCGCAAGAAACATCAAGGCAGACGAAGCACTTCGCATCGGTCTTGTTAACGCAGTATATCCTCAGGCAGAGCTTATGGAGCAGGCTAAGAAGCTTGCTTCCACCATCGCTGCAAATGCACCCATCGCAGTAAGAAACTGCAAGAAGGCAATTAACGATGGTCTTCAGGTTAACATCGATGATGCTCTCGTTATCGAGGAGAAGCTTTTCGGTGACTGCTTCGAGTCATACGATCAGAAAGAGGGAATGGCTAACTTCCTTCGTAAAAAAGATGATCCTGCCAAGGTTAAGCAGGTTGCATTCAAGAACGAATAAGTGATTAACCCTCCGCACTTTACGGTGCGGAGGGTTTAAATATCTATTTTTTAATTTAAAGGAGGCATTTATGAAGGTAGGTGTTATCGGCGCCGGAACAATGGGTCAGGGCATCGCTAAGGCATTCGCTCAGATCGACGGCTACACTGTTGCACTCTGCGATATCAAGCAGGAGTGGGCAGAAGGCGGAAAGGACAAGATCGTAAAGGGTTACGCAAAGCTTGTCGAGAAAGGAAAGCTCACTCAGGAGCAGGTTGATAAGATCACCGGAGCTATCACTCCCGGACTTAAAGAAGATCTCTGTGCTGACTGCGACCTCATTGTTGAAGCGGCATTTGAGGATATGAACGTTAAGCAGACTACTTTCAAAGAGCTTGATGCTATCTGCAAGAAAGAGTGCATCTTCGCTTCCAATACTTCATCTCTTTCCATCACCGAGATCGGTAAGGGTGTTGAGCGTCCCGTAGTAGGAGTGCACTTCTTCAACCCCGCTGACAGAATGAAGCTCATCGAAGTTATCGCAGGCGTTAACACTCCCAAGGAGACTGTTGATGCCATCATCAAGATCTCCGAAGAGATCGGAAAGACTCCTGTTCAGGTTAATGAAGCAGCAGGATTCGTAGTAAACAGAATTCTTATCCCCATGATCAACGAAGCAGCTTTCATCAAGATGGAAGGCGTTTCCAACATCGAGGGAATCGACAATGCAATGAAGCTTGGTGCTAACCATCCCATGGGACCCCTTGAGCTCGGCGACTACA
>JAEEGL014806896.1_pt1 | contig 15324 bp, 16 predicted proteins | sample 9134231 | NCBI WGS metagenome assembly JAEEGL01 (sample SAMN16246548, study PRJNA631951) | gut metagenome | biome: gut microbiome; feature: rumen; material: fiber-attached | host: Bos | place: Iran: Karaj | collected 2018-10 | reverse complement strand
CATGAAACTTCATGGAGATTACCGGCGGCGTAGCAATCTGGAAGAACACCATGTATTGTACGGCGCCGGTCGCCGGAAACTCTCGGAAAAATATGGTCTTAAGGTATATCTGTGTCATGAACACCATAACGATGAGCACAGTAAGGAAGCCGTGCATTTCAACCGGGAGTATCGAATTCTTCTTTGTAAAGCAGCACAGCGGGCCTTCAAGGAGCACTTTCCGGAAAAGGACTTCACGGAGATATTTGGCAGGAATTATCTACAGGAAACGTCGGGATTTTCTGAAACATCGCGTAAGTTACATGAGGAGACAGATCATGGCAGACATTAAGTTATCAATCATTATTCCGGCATACAATGCGGAGCCGTATATCGATCACCTGATCAACACGATAAATCCGCAGATGCGGGATGACGTAGAGGTCTTTGTGATTGATGATGGATCAAGGACACCTTACCTTCCGCCATATCCGTGGGTCAATGTGATACGGCAGGAGAATAAAGGAGTATCCGCTGCGCGGAACACAGGACTTGATCATGCGTCGGGTGAATACATCGCTTTTATCGATGCGGATGATCTGGTCGCGGATCATTATATTTCATCCATTATCGATAAAATCGAGAAGGAGCAATTCGATTACTGCTATTTGTCCTGGAAGACGATGAAAAACGGATGGCAGTGTGATGTGAAGCTTCATACGATCCAAGAACGTTTCCCATCATTTAATCTTTGCGTTTGGAACAGAATTTATCGACGCGAGATGATAGGATCCGTTCGATTCAATACAAATAAACTGATTGCCGAAGATGCGGAGTTTATTCGCGAAGTGAATGAGGACGGTAAAAAGAAAGCGTTTATCAGTGATTATATGTATTTCTACCGGTCAGACACTCCGAATTCGCTGACTAAGAGATTTGCAGCGGGACAGGTAAACACGAAGCGGATAGTATATTACTATCCGCACATCGGGGCAGATATGAAAGATTTACTGGAGGACGTGAAAAAAGCAGATCGCGGCGCCGAGGTCATTGTAATGACAAATCAAAATGATCTGCCCGAACTGGAACGATATGCGATGGTTACTACACCGTGCATCATCAAAGGAACGGAACTTCGCGGAGAGAAGACGTCTCTTTTCAAAAAGATCAGGTTGCCGATGCAAACACAAATCGTGATATATACACAAAGGACATATGCGATCGGAGGTATTGAGACATTCATTTATAACTTCTGCTCCAGGATGAAAGAGCTTTACGACATTATCGTGTTATATGACAGTATGGATGAGCGACAGATCAACCGGCTACAGCAATATGTCAGAGTGATGAAGAACCAGGAAGATCAACAGATCATATGCGATTCTCTGATCATCAACCGTATCACCGATGAAGCGCCGAAAAATGTCCACTGCAAGCAAAAGATTCGAATGGTTCATGCCTGCAAAATGATTTCATCCTGGACAATCCCGAAGGATTGTGATTGGACGATACCGGTATCGCAGACGGTGGAGGACAGTTTTCAGGAAGAACTTACTGAAAAACACACGGTGATCAATAACATGACGGGCTTATATGACCGCAAGAGAGAGTTGATTCTGATGTCGGCCACAAGACTGGGGACATTTGAAAAAGGAGCTGCCAGGATGGTCAAACTGGCGGAACGCTTAAACGATGCGGAGATTCCCTTCACATGGTTTGTATTCTCGGACAGACCGTTAGAGCCTGAAGTGAGGGGGATTATCAACATGAAGCCAAGATTGGATCTGAGCGGATTCTTACAGGCTTCGGATTATCTTGTGCAGTTAAGTGACGAAGAAGGTTTTTGTTACAGCATCGTGGAGGCATTAGAAGCAGGTACGCCGGTATTGACGACACCGATCAATGTATTGCCGGAGATCGGCTTCCGCGAAGGGGTAAACGGTTATCTGATTCCATTTGATTCGGATGAGCCCTTTGACATCGGAAAGATCTATCGAAGCAACCTGAAAGGGTTCCGGTATCAATACGATAACGATGCCAGAATAAAGCAATGGAAGGAGATCCTTGGGGATACGGTCCCGAAGCATGATTACCATCCGGAGACAGATCTTAAAAAGGTATTCGTCACGATGCAATATCAAGATCAGGTACTGAACAGAAAAGTGAAGTACGGTGAAATATTAACCATGAATGCGGAAAGGGCACAGGAGGTTGAAAATGCGGGATGCGGACAGATCATCGAAAAGCAGATCAATATTGGAACAGTATAGTGACCTGCTCAAGGAAAGGGACGAGACTCGAACCAGGATCCGGATGATAGAGAATAAGCTTGACCGCATCAATCGCGAGGGAAATGTACGAGATGCGGTAAAGGGCGGACTCGGAAACGAACAGACATTTTACATCGAGGGCTTTCCGGTTGCGGATGAGGATGAACTGAAATATCAGCTCAATAAGCAGAAGAGAATCCTGAGTGAGCGGGAAAGCAACATACGCGATAAGCTTGAGGCAGTGGAAGCGTGGTTAAACGATCTGGACGACAGCCGTATGCGGAGACTCATTACAAAGCGGTATATTGAGAACAAGACATGGTATCAGGTCGCAATCGAGATGGGAAAGAATTATACGGAGTTCAGTTGTCGCAAGCAGGTCGAGCGATTCATTGCACAGATTCACGATTCCGAACATACAAAAAAATAAAAGTTTGTCCCAAATGTCCCATTAAAAAGTGGTATATGTAAAATAAGCAAAGGTGTGAGGGTAAAGAAAAGCATATTGATCTCCTAAACAGGTTTAATGTCCAGAGCTGAAGAGACGCGACGATGCGTCTCTTTTGTTGTGTGCAATTAAATAGCCGGAACGGCTGTGAAGGGTGGCACCATAAAGGCATGACGCAAAAACAGATCGAACATGTAAGAGAGTGCATACGAAAGGGAAACATGCACGCCTTTTATGACTGGCCCCCATGGGTAAAAATACGACACCAGGTTTTAATCCTGGACAAATTCGAATGCCAACGCTGCAAGGAACATGGGATTTACAGACGTGCGACGGTGGCGCATCACCGGATGTTTGTCAAGAAATATCCGGAACTGGCACTTGAGATCTGGTATACAGATACAGACGGAACCCGTAAGAGGAACATCATCAGTCTCTGTAATGAATGTCATGAGGTCATTCACGGTCGAAAGGGAAGCGTCAAAACAAAAAAGAAACCGTTGACAGTGGAGCGTTGGGACTGATCGATGCGGCCAGTCCCCCCGGTCGGAAAAAATCGCATTTTAAGTGAGTGCGCAAGACCGTGCGCCCCACCCGACAAAACTGCTATTGCGCGCGCGTGAGGGAAAGGGGGTGCCGGGATGGCTGTTACAGGCGCAAAATCGGCATCCGAGCCGAAAAAAGAAGCAAAAAAAAATACAGAAAAAATAGAAAAAATACCGAAAACCGCAAATAAAGTAAAAAAAACGGCAAGAAAATCGTCAAAAACGGCGGAAACAGGAAAAACGACGCCGAAAACAGCCGGAAAAGCCTCAACGAAAGCAGCCAGCAAGGCAGCGACGACAAGAAAAGCGACTCCGAAAAAGAAGAGCCCTGGAAGACCACGAAAGACTGCAGAACCGGACAGAAAAAGCATACTCAGGGAATCCATGAGGCAGCAGCTTTGGAAACAGGGTGCAAATGTGGAATTTCTTGAGGACATGATAGAGGATTACATCAACTTCTACGAGGTAAAGGAACAGCTGAAAGCGGATATCAGGAAGCGTGGTGTTAACTATGAGGAGCCGGCGGCGAATACCGGGAAAATGATCCTAAAATCCAACCCGTCAGTAAAGGACCTTGCCACAATCAACAGGCAGATGCTCAATATACTGCGGGATCTTAAACTGACAGCGGAACAGGTGGATCCGAGCGGAGATGAAGAACTCTAAAAAACTGCATCCGGCCATTCAAGAGTGGATCGACATAGTCCAGGGTAAAGAGCATCGATGCTGTGAAGATCAGAAACTCATGGTCAACCATGTTCTGAAATGCTTCGAAACGGAAGAGATCTATGTGGATGAGGATCAGCTGGATCATTATCTTGGTCAGGCAAAGTATTTTCCGTTTGATGAACTGTTTCCGTGGGAAAAATTTGTGATAGCGCTTCATGACTGCACCTACTGGAAGAGAGACGGAATGCCGCGCTGGCCGGATCTGTTCGTCATGATAGGACGCGGAGCCGGTAAAGACGGATGTGCGGCGTATGAGGCGCACTGTTTAATATCACCATACAATCCCATCCAGCATTATGATGTGGATATCTGCGCAAACAATGAAGATCAGGCCATGCGTCCGGTAACGGATGTCATCGAGGCGTATGAGACTCCGGCAAATATAAAAAAACTGAAAAGATTCTTCTACTGGAACAAGGAATCTGTCACCTGTCTGAAAACCAAGTCCAAGCTGAAGGGGCGCACCAATAATCCGAAAGGAAAAGACGGACTGAGATCAGGCGCGGTGATTTTTAACGAGATTCACCAGTATGTGGATTATAAAAACATATCAGTATTTACGACCGGTCTGGGAAAGAAAAAACACCCGCGCCGGTCGTATTATACGACGAACGGAGATGTTCCAGAAGGACCGCTCGACGATATCTTGAAAACATCGGACGAGATCCTTCGAGGGGAGGCAAATGATAATGGATTGCTCCCGTTTATATGCAGACTGGACAAAAAAGAAGATGTCTATGATGAGGCGAATTGGGAAAAAGCCAATCCGACGATCAATTACAGCCAATCACTGCTGACGGAAATCCGAAAGGAATACCTGGAATGGAAAGAGCATCCGGAGCGTAATCCGGCATTCATGACAAAACGTATGAATATCAGACAGGCCTTCGAGGATGTCACTGTCACGGATTACGAAAATATCAAAGCCACAAATCGACAGATCCCGGCAGTGATCAGACGATGGGACTGTACAATCGGGATCGATTATACGAAATTAACGGATCTTGCGGCGGTAAATTGCCACTTTAAAGATCAGGATAAAAGGTACGATCTCAACAAAGCATGGCTATGCACCAGTTCCAAGGATCTGTCAAGGCTTAAGATCCCGTGGAAACAATGGGGAGAAGACGGAAAACTCGGAATCATAGACGATGTGGAAGTTCATCCGTCGGTGATCACGGAACACATATCCTCGCTGATGAGAGAGTACAACGTCAAGATGATCGCATTGGACGATTATCGTTATTCACTGCTTCGGGATGCGCTGGCAGACATCGGATTTGACGCAAAAGAAAAGAAGAACGTAAAGCTGGTTCGTCCATCCGACATCATGAAGGTGGTGCCGGTGATCGACAGTTGTTTTGCAAACGGATATTTCTACTGGGATGACAACCCTGTGCTCCGATGGGCGGTCAATAACACGAAACTGGTACGCATGAAAAAAAGCGGTCAGGGGGACGGAAAGGATTACGGCAATTTCATTTACGACAAGATTGAGCCGAAAAGTCGTAAAACGGATCCGTTTATGGCATTGGTCGCAAGCATGGTAGTAGAGGACGTCCTGATCGGAAAGAAGACGGCGGCACCATCAAGCATCAAGGTTTATTCATTTTGAGGTGTGAAATGGGATTCAGTTTAAAAGAATACATAATCAAAAAGATCGCCGGAACGAATATGGGGAAGGTATCCATTCAGAACGTGTCGATGGAAGAGGCGATGGAAGCATTTGAAAATGCCGCCATTGCATCTGCGGCCTTTTGGACTTGTGTCAATAAGCTGTCGAATGCATTTATGAAATGCGAGTTTCGCACATATCGCAAAGGCGAAATATACAAAGGTCCCGAATACTACCTATGGAATGTCCGGCCGAACCAGAATCAGTCCTCCGCGCAGTTCATGAAAAAACTGATTTCACAGATATACCTTGACAATGAAGCCCTGGTGGTGGAAGTGGGAGGCAATCTGTATATTGCAGATTCTTATCAGATGGAAACATTCGCTCTGAAGGATCATGTGTTTACAGGTGTAACATTCGACAATTATACGCTGTCAGACAGGTTTTTCATGGAGGATGTGCTTTATTTCAAACTGAACGATCAGAACGTGCGCAGGCTGATCACGGGAATCAATGATTCATGGAAGACCGTGATGGAATATGCCGCAAGTTCCTATAAGACGAACAGCGGAACGCACGGAATCATGAACATATCAAGCACGGCCGCAAGCGGTGACGATTTTAGCGCTGAGCTGGATGAACTGATGCAGACACGGGTAAAGCCGTTTTTCAAAGGCCAAAACACAATTCTTCCTCTCTTTGACGGATGGAATTATGAACAGCTGGATAAAAAGAATTACGGTGATTCAACAACCAGGGATATCAAAGCGCTTGCAGATGATATCTATGATTTTACCGCAAGAGCATTCTCAATCCCTCCGGCATTGATCAAGGGAGATGTACAGGATACCAGTGCGGCGGTCACCGAGTTTATTACCTTTGTCATAGATCCGTTAGCCAAGGTGCTGGAAGATGAGATCAACCGGAAACGGTATCCGAAAAATAAATATATTGCCGGCAACTACATCAAGATCAACACGAGAAAAATCTTGCATAAAGATATTTTTGAACTTGCAACACCGATTGAAAAACTGGTAGGAAGCAGCGTGTTCAGCGTGAACGATGTACTCCGGGAATTGGATATGCCGGGTATTGATGAAGAATGGGCAAATGAACACTTTATGACAAAGAACTTTTCGACTATTGACGACTTTTTACAGAGTCTGACGATAGAAAACGACAAGGAAGGAGGAGAAAACGGTGAAACAGAACAAGGTATTTAACTGGCACGTTGAGCCGAAACAGGAAGAAAACAAGGTCCTTTTATACATCTATGATGATGTGACGGAGTTCGGTAATTGGAACTGGGAGATCTGGGACTATGAAGAGTCAGAGACTTCAGCAAAGCATTTCCGGGATGTATTAAATACGATTCCGGACGGAGTCGAGATCGAGCTTCATATCAATTCCAACGGAGGATCCGTAAAAGAAGGAACTGCGATATATAACCTGCTAAGCCAGAAAGCGAACCATAAGACGGTGATAGTGGACGGGGTCGCCCACAGCATCGCTTTTTTGATTGTGCAGGCAGGAGATGATCGAATCATGATGCCGGGAACAACGGCGCTTTTCCATAATATGTGGATGGTATGTGCCGGAAACGCGAAGGAACTTCGGAAATTTGCGGATGATCTCGACACGATGATGGAAGCAAACCGAAAGGTATTTGCATCCCGTGCGACAATCAGCGAGGAGGAGATCAAAGATCTGATGGAGGCCGAAACGTATCTGACGCCTGACACGGCGCTCGAATACGGCCTGATTGACAGGATCGGCGTAATTACGGCCGGAGAAGAGGAACACGAGTCAACAGATCTGACAGAGCAGCTTCGCAAAGAGTTGTCGGAACTGCGGCAGCAGTTTAATGAACGCAGTTCGCTGCGCGATGTTTATCTGGCCCTGACAGAGCAGACCCGGAACCTTAAGCCGGAAGAGAACACCGAAGACGATCCGAATGAGGACGTTCAGGATAAAGCAACGGGAAATCCGATGATGGATTTCTTCAACAAGTTAGTGGAGGAGGAAAAATAAAATGGTAAACCACGATGAGTTACAGGAAAAGAAGCTGGCGATTCTGACCAAGATGTCATCCGCTATCAAGGATAACGATGCGGAGAAATACACGGAAGCGTTCGAAGAACTTTCCGTATGCATCCAGGACAGCATCATGCAGGAAGTGAGAGCAAACGCGGAAACCTATGATAAGGATGTCCTTGCAGCACGCGGCAGCAACGTATTGACTACGGAGGAACGCAGCTATTATGAGACGATCATCCAGGCTATGCGCAGCTCCAATCCGAAGCAGGCGCTGTCAGATGTTACGGTCGTAATGCCGAAGACCACGATCGACCGTGTATTCGATGAACTGACTCAGGAGCATCCCCTTCTGGATCTGATCGATTTCCAGAACACCAGTGGGCTGGTTGAGCTTCTGTATAACACGGATGAGGGACAGCTGGCACAGTGGGGAATGCTGACCGGTGAGATCGTAAAGGAACTGACCAGCGGTTTTGTAAAGAAAGATGCTGCTTTGAGCAAACTTTCCGCATTTCTGCCGATCGCAAAGGCATATCTCGATCTGGGTCCCGAGTATCTCGACAGATATGTACGCACGCTTCTGGTAGAGGCAATCTACAACGGCCTTGAGACGGGTATCGTAACCGGTACCGGTAAGGACATGCCGATCGGTATGGACAGACAGGTCGGAGAAGGCGTAACGGTGGTCGATGGAGTATATCCCAAGAAGCAGGCCCTGGTTGTAAAGAAGTTCGATCCCAAGACCTACGGGACGCTTCTCGGACAGATCGCGGTATCTGAGAGAGGAAAGTATCGGAAGATCGACAAGGTGATCCTTGTGGTTAACCCTGCAGACTACTTTACCCTTGTGATGCCCGCAACAACGATTCTGACAGGACAGGGCACCTACGTCAACAATGTATTCCCGTTCCCGACGATCGTTGTTCAGTCGGTGGCTCTGGAGCAGGGCGAGGCGATTATCGGCTTTGCACCGAACTACTTCATGGGGATCGGAACCGCGAAGGAAGGAAAGATCGAGTACTCGGATGAGTATCATTTCCTGGAGGATGAGCGGGTGTATATCACGAAACTCTATGGCTGGGGCACGCCGAAGGACAACACTTCCTTCCTGCGGCTGGACATCAGTAAGGTCAAGGCTGACACCGTTAAGGTTGAGGTCGTATCCGACGAACCCTCGATCTAAGGGAGGCGCTTATGGAAGCAACGGACAATCTCATAAATGAAGTCGCCAATTATCTTGACATCACATGGGAGATGTCTGAAGCAGAAAGAAGCAAACTGGAAGGCATGATCACAAGAGGTATCGCAGCTCTCGAACGCAGAATCGGGAGCTGTGATTTTACCTCGGAGACACCGGAAAAGACACTCCTTTTCAATCTGGTGATGTATGAGCGTTCCGGCTCTTTGGATGAGTTTTGGACGAACTATGCCGGAGAACTGATGTCAATGAAGGTTCACAATATGATAAGCGGAGGTGAAAGCGATGCCGAGACGGAGGGATAAGAGATTCACGACGTTTAATGACGGAACGCTTTCACTTTATGAAACGGATCGGAGAACGCTGACAAGACTGATCATATCCGGAATCCGATATGGCAAGCATACGGTGGGCGCAAGAAGATATTATGATGCGCTTATGGAAGATACAGAGATCAGTAAGGCGGTAAAAATTCCGCTGATGCAGGGAATCCAGAGAAACTATGTGGCGGTGATTGAGGGAAAGCAGTACAGGATCGAGCAGGTCCAGGAAAAGTTTGATCAAAAACCGCCTTATCTATTGCTGACACTGGAAGATATCTATACGGATTATGAGGATCGGACAAATGAGACAGATACAGCCGGAACTTGAAAAACTTGATCGCTTCTTCAAAAGCATGGTGCCGGAAGGACACTGTGCACACTATCAGATCAAAGGAACATCTGCGCCTATCATGGTATGGGGCGAGGCGTCGGACGCATATGATAAATATGGAGATGACGGGATGGATTATCAGACGATCCAGGGTAGATTGTATTATGAAACGGATCGGGATTTTGATCCCGTATTCGATCAGATACAGGAAGCACTTGATCTGAAGATGGATACATGGCGATGGACGGAATCGTATTACAATCCGGAAAATGATCTGATCCGGCATTGCTGGATCTGGGCGGTGGAATGTGCATGAGTACGTTCGAATTTACTGCCGTAGATCGTCTCGTAAAAGAGATGGACGACTACACGTTTGACAAGATCGCTCCGAAGATGGTCAAAGAGGCTGCGCCGATCCTGGAGAGCAAAATCAAGGAAAAGGCAGCAGGTCACAAAGATTCCGGGAACATGGCGATGTCGATTAAGCCGACGTCGTGCAAGAAGACGAAGGACGGAGACGGATATTATATCACGGTACGTCCGACGGGGAAGGATTCCAAGCGTCCGGTGCGCAATATGGCCAAAATGGCATATTTGGAATTCGGAACCAGGAAACAGAAGAAAACACCGGTGATATCAGCTGCAATATCGGAATCGCAAAACAGCATTATTTCCAAGATGCAGGAAGTATTTAACCGGGAAGCAAAGAAATAACGGAGGACAAAAGAAATGAAGAGTACAGCATTCAAAATGTCATGCACGGGGTTGAGCAAGCCCTACGTGGCAAGGTACAATCCCGAAACCGGAGAGTATTCGGATGGTTTCAAAATGGGCAAGGCAACCACATTCGGCGTGACCCCGAACTATGTGAATGCATCACTGAGTGGTGATAATGAAACCGCAGAAAGCGAAGAGTCGTTTACCAATGCCAGCATCACAGCCGGATCGACCTACTGGCCCAGAGAAGCTGCCAACGTGGTGTTTAACCACAATATCACTCAGGACGGAGAAGTACAGTTCGGATCCGAGACACCGAATGCGATTGGATACGGCGTGGTGGAAGACGGTAAGGCGAACGGCGTAAAGTGTTTTACGGCAGACATTCTTACCAATGCGGTACTCCGCGAAAGTGCGGAAACATACACTACCCGTGGAGATTCCGTGGAGTATGTAACTCCGGCACTGGAAGGAACAGCGATCAACAACAATAACGGCGTGTGGCGTCGTCAGAAGAATTTCGAGACAATCGAGGAGGCCGAAGCGTGGATCAAGGAAGTGCTTAACATTTCCGACGACCCGAGCATCTAAGAGAAGAAGCAGGTAAAGGGAAGTGAAAAACTTCCCTTTTCTGCGTTATGGAGATCAGAATATGAGAAAAATCGAGATGAACACCGTAATGATCGGAGACGAGGAATATCCGATCTATTGTGATTTATATGTTCTTGACAGAATACAGAGCAGAATGAGCGTAAATGATTTCGAACGCGGGATCGTAGGGGTTGACATCGTACGGGACCGCAACGGAGATCCTATGCACGATGAAAACGGAAATATTCGTTTGAAGCCCGGAAAGCATAATATTGCAACCATGCTTTTCGGATTGACGTTGATGATAAACGAGGGTCTGGAGATTAGGTCCGAGCAGGATCATGTGGAATGTGAGGTTGTAACGGAAAAAGATATTGCCAGAAGATGCACCATGCAGATCGCTGAGATTGCGGTGATTCTTCATGATGAATTTTTCCGGTGCATAGGCATCAAAAAAAAAGAAGAAACGAAGACCAAGGTGAAACCGGGAACAACGAGCCGGAAGAAGAGCACACAGACATCGACATCGACAAAATCTACCTGATTGCACGGCGAGAGCTTAAGATCAGCCAGGATGTGATTGAGCGAATGACCTTTGGGAAGTACTGCGATATTATTTCTGCATATGGGGATCTGTACGGTACAAGCAAAGAGAAAGCGGATAAAAAAGACGGAGAGAATTCCTGAGTTGCACCGGTGCAACTTATATAATTTCCTCTTGACATTTGTCGGGCAAAAGATTAGAATATAATCAGAAAGAGGAAGACAGATGGCAAAGATGGGACGACCGACAGACAATCCGAGACCGCACAAGCTCAGCATAAGGCTGAATGATACGGACAAGGAAAACCTGGAGGAGTATTGTAAGAGAGAAAACGTCACCAGAACGGAAGCGATCAGTCGGGCGATCAAAAGCCTGACGGGAGGACAAAAGTAACAAGGAGGCGTTGGGTATGAAGACATATATGGAAAGTAAATGTGAACCTAGATGGGATAAGGAGTATGAAAGAAAGAAGCAGAAAGCAATGATATACATTGTTGCAATGGTCGTGATGCTGTTTGGAGTTTTTTTTATGATGAGTTCTGTGGGAGGAGGCATCTTCATGATTGCAATCGGAATTGTCGCAATCATTTGGAGCAATATCTATTACAAAAAACCTGAAAAGAAGTAGATAATAATATTTTAAATGTTTAAAGCAAAGGAGTTGATCATAGTGATCAGCTCCTTTTTAGTTGAGGAAAAGACATGTCGAGCAGCTTGGTTTTAGGTGGCACGCTTCGATTAGAGGGTGCGCCGGAATATAAAAGAGATTTAAAAGAAGTCACATCGCAACTGAAAGATCTTCAGTCTCAGATGCGTGTAAATGATGAACAGTTTAAGACATCGCAGAATAGCGCAGAAGCCCTTGCAAAAAAAAGCGAAATTCTCACAAAGGAATATCAGGCTGCGGCGGAAAAAGTACAACTTTATTCGCAGCGGCTTGAAGAAGTTCGTGCCGTAGAAGAGCAGGCGGCAGCCAAGGTAGAGGAGTATCGCAATCAGCTGTTACAGGCAGAAAATGCTTTAAAACAGATGAAAGATACCGGTACCGCTACGGACAGTCAGATCAAAGAACAGGCTGCATCTGTAGAGGATCTGAAAAACAAACTCGCGGATGCGGAAAACTACTTAAGTACAACGATTGTCAAAGAAAACCAGCTTGAAACCTCGCTGAATAACGCAACTGCCGAAGAATTACGATATGGCGCCCAATTACAAACAACGAATGCCTATTTACAAGAGGCCCAAAACAGCACGGACGGTCTTGCTCATTCAATTAACGAATATGGAAAAGAAACAGATAAAGCGGGTGAAGAGACAGAGAAACTTAACGATACACTCAAAACCCTCAGGGAAAATGACGCTTTCGAAGCCCTGGGCGAAGGAGCCAGCAAAGTTCTTGAGGGAATGTTGGAATGTGTCGAAGTTGCGGAAAAATATGAGTATGCCATTGCCAAAGTTCAGTCTATTGCTAAAGTATCCGAAACGGACCTGGCAGGAATGTCTTCTGAGATCCGAAGGGTTGGCGAAGAAATGGGATACGGCGCGACAGATATTTCAGAGGCTGTTTATCAGGCCATTTCGGCATCCGTGGATGCATCCGAAGCCATTGGGTTTGTAGAAGATGCTACGAAGCTTGCCAGAGCCGGATTCACAGAGGTAGCAACAGCCGTTGATGTGACGACAACGGCGTTAAATGCATACGGAAAGGAAGCAAATACAACCGCGCACATAGCAGACGATCTGATCACAACACAGAATCTGGGAAAAACAACAGTCGATCAGCTGGCAGAATCAATCGGAACCATAATTCCCACAGCTTCTGCATATGGCGTATCACTTGATCAGTTATCGAGTGCCTATGTAATTCTGACACGTAACGGTGTAAACACAGCATATGCGACCACGTACCTGCGGGGAATGATGAACGAGCTGGCAGATGCCGGAAGCGATGTCGCGGGTATTTTGTATGATCAGACAGGACATTCTTTCGGTGAACTGATGAAGATGGGATGGTCGCTCGGTGATGTATTGGAACTTCTCGGAAACTCTGTTGACGGAAACACAGAGTCTTTCGCAAATCTGTTCGGAAACATTCGTGCCGGCCAGGGCGCATTGAATATCTTTAATGCAGGGGCCGATGAATTCAACAGAATACTGGAGATCATGGGTAATAATGCAGGGGCAACAGACGAAGCTTTTCAGACGATGGCTGATACTGCAGTTATGACCAACGAAAAACTCAATGCATCCATTGAAAATCTGAAGATTGCCCTGGGTGAAACGATGAGTCCTATTATCGATGATTTAAAGCAAAAAGCTATTGATGTGACAGACAAAATGATCGAATTTGTCGAGGAAAATCCGCAGCTCGTCCAGGCATTGACATTGATAGCAGGCGGAATTGCAGGCGTGGTCACGGTTGTGTCGGTGGCAAACGGTCTTTTGGCAATCATGAATGCACTGATGGGGAACTGGGGCGCGATAGCAGGCGCCGCAGCAGTCGGTGCGGTGTTCGGAATAGCTACATTTGCTTCACAGGTAGAGGATGCAACATCAGATGTTAAAGATATGACATCTGCCATTCAGGAAAACAATGAAGCGATAACCACGAGTTGGAACGATCTTAAGAATTTACAGGCAGAGCACCGGAATACATCATCATCGATACGGGAGTTGAGGGACCGCTTTGCTGAATTGACAAAAGAAGATATCACAAATGCAGATACCAAACGGGAGCTGATGTCCGTAATAGCACAACTGAACGAGGCTATTCCGGGGCTTAATATTTCCTACGAAAACCTGACAACAGGGGTAGATGGGAACACCGAGGCGATATTGGAAAATATCGATGCGCTTGCAGAACAGAATGAGTTGGCCGCAAAGCGGGAAGAACTGGCCGAGATTGAAAAAACAATAACGGAAACGACGAATGCTCACGCGGAGGCCGAAGAACATCTGAAGGAGATTCTGGAAGAAAAGAATCGAGTTCATGATGAACAGCTGGAGTATCAGAAACAATATGGAGAAACCAATGCAGATCTTCTTGATCAACTCCTGGCACTTAATGAGGCAGAAAAAGCGGCAAGAGAAGAAAAGAATGAAACTGCGCATGTCTTGGATGAGGCTACGGAGAGATACGAAACACTGTCCGAATCGGTGCAGGAACTCCAGGAAGCTGAAGATCAGGAAGTGGAATCCGCACAGGCAGCAGCAGAAGCGGAAAAAGCAAAGAATGATGCGATTGAGGAAGCGACAGATGCCATTGAGAGCCAGGTGGGTATCCTGGAAGAGTGGAGTGAAAAATCGAAACTCACCTTTGAAGAAATGATCAAGGTGTGGGAGGGGCAGAACGAAGGCCTATCTCAATACCAGGAGGATCTGTCAAGAGCCAAAGAAATTCTGGAGGGAGAATTTGATCCTGCGGTTAAAGATCTCACATCAGCCATGGTTGAACTGGATGATGCGGCAACCCTTCATGAATTCATTGAGGGACTGAATGAAGCGATCGAAAGCGGAGAAGGCCTTACGGAATTAACTCAGCTTTGGCAGGAACATCTTGACAAGATGGCAGAAGCTGAAGAACTGTACGCTGAAATACTGTTGACAGAACAGGGATACACGGAGGAATCGCGGGCATTACAGGAAGACTTCTATGCGGCAAAAAATGAAAGCCGGGATCTTCAAAATGAAGAAGAGCTTGCCAAGGCGGAAGAACAGAAGGAAGCGCTCACGTTGATAGCCACAGAGACGGTTAATTCCATGTCTGAGGCGATCACTACGGCGACTGAAACAACGCTAAAGCCGGCAGTTCAGTTGATGGCCAAAACAACTGTTGACACGGCAAAACTGGAACTTGCCATCACGGAAGATAATCCAAAGTCCCAGAAGTTTATTACCATCGGACGTGATGGGATCTGTGGCGGCTTGGCACAGGGAATCGAAGATGGAACGAGCCTCGTCGTGACCGCGATCCAGAATTTGGTCAGCAGAGCAGTTG
>JAEEGL014505708.1_pt1 | contig 15324 bp, 18 predicted proteins | sample 9134231 | NCBI WGS metagenome assembly JAEEGL01 (sample SAMN16246548, study PRJNA631951) | gut metagenome | biome: gut microbiome; feature: rumen; material: fiber-attached | host: Bos | place: Iran: Karaj | collected 2018-10 | reverse complement strand
TGGTACTTGAACTGGTATTTTCCATCAGATCTGATGGTCTCACCTCGCCTCAGTACCCTGTGCTTATTGTCCCTTCTTAGTCCCTTGTTTGCCATATGCTCTCCTCCTTAACTCTGGGTGATTGTCTAAGAATTCCTCAAACGCTTTACGAATAATTAGGCTTCTACCGTTGTAGTACTTAACTGTGAAACCGTTTGTTGTATCCATCAGCTTCCACATTTTCCGAGCGCTAAGTGTATAAAACTCAATGGCTTCAGCTGGTGTGATCAAGTCTTTTTCACCGGGTGTAGGTTTTCTCATATTGGCCTCCTTTGCCTTGTTTTGCATGTCTATACATCACTCTAAACCCGGATAATATCAACTACTTTCAGCAGATGAACACAACTAAATACTTGAGGCCTCATCAAGATAATTCTCGAAGTTTTTTCTGTGTACCAAAATCTTATCCCCATTACGTCTTCCGAGCCCAGGAGTGGTATTAACCAGAAACCTTATTCTCTTTTCACCGATTCCGAAATAAGCAGCTGCTTCTTTGACCGAGAGTAGATATTTCTCACTGATCGGAACGAGTTGTTCGTTATTGTTCATCTTCAACCTCCATATCTGTCGCTCACATAGCAACTGTGAGAACAATATTTTCTGTGACTATTTCCATAAGCCGTAAATGGCTTTTTGCAATATGCGCACTCATATTGGTAAATGGCTTTTTTGTTTACCTGATCTTGATGAGCGTTCCACCAGCGCATGCGGCAAGAATCTGTACAGAACAGTTTAAGTCTCCGTCCTTTCTGGCGATTCAGCTCTGCTCCGCACTCCTTGCATCGTGATATTGCATTAACCACCGGCTTCTTATCAAGTGAATATCTTCTAATGAACGTTTTTATCGTATTTTCTGACAATCCGGTCTCTTTGCTTATAGCCTTGGCTCCTTTGCCGAAGCCTCTCAGTTCCAGCACCCTGGCCTTTTCTTCATTTGTCATCTCATCCTCCCATTTCGTTAAATCTTGGGTAGTGGAAATCATCCTTCATAACCCCTGTACAAAACCGGCATTTTTCTCCGGATCTTTTTTCAAAAGTTATGTATGTGAAACAGACGCTTTTCCGGTTTAGGGCAAAAAAAATAGAGCCCTGGTTTTCCAGGGCTCTCAAAATATTATCAGCTTGTAGAATCCACAATTCACTACTCTCTAACATGCATACATATCAATACTGTTCCCGAAATACAAGATACTGTAAGTCCTATAGCTCCCAACATCAAAGATAATGACAACAGGCCAATCAGAATCAACGCTAAGCCTGCCACAAATGTAATAAACAAAAATATATTTATCTTCTTAAACAAGGCTTCCTTTTTTTGTAGGCGCTCCTCTTCCTTTCGAAAGCGCTCCTGTTCTAGCTCCAATTTTTTCAGCTGAACAATTTTTTCAGTTTCTGCTCTTAACACTTCAGCTTCATCTATTATGCGTGTACTACCATCATCAAGTAATGCCTTAGCACCACAATATGTGCAAAAGCATTCTCTTCTATTGGCCTCAATTTGTAATTCTGCGCCACAATTAGGACATTTTAGTATAACAAGCTGCATTATTAGCTCCTTTTAAGAAAATTCTAATTAGTAAAAGAATAGCACATTTTCCTTATAAAAAGTCATACAAAAAATGAGCCAGGGCTATGATTCCCTGGCTCTAAACATGAAAAGCATTATCAAATTTTCTGAACGTAATCTAAGCAAATCCAGCCTGCCCCACTCTTTAGTTTTCCCCACAACGTTTTTGCTCCAGCGCCAGGCTTGAGTTCTATAATCGTAAAGACTCCAATACCTGTATATTTTCCAGTCATTGCAAAATCAGAACCAGGGCCCTTACGAATTCTAAGATCAGAAATCCCGACCTTAACTTTAAATGGGACATCGGATAATAGAGACAAATTCTGTAAAGCATTCACAGAGTATTTCTGGTAATATCCTTCTCCATAAGATGCTCTCTTTGCTTTAACGCTTTCACTCTGATCAGCAGGACGTTCATATTGGGTAAGTACTATATCCGAAGCTTCCTTGACGGATTTTGTCTTTTTCAGCACCGCAAGAACAGATCCATACTTTTCCTTCAGCTCCTTCATCAAGAACTCACATTGCATCTGGCAGTCGCCGATGGATGTTCCTTTGAGAATTGCAAACTCCAAGAGTGCCTGTTTCCTAGACCAATAAGTCCACTGTGCCAGACCGTACCCAGCCTTATCCCGTACAAAATTACCGTAGATAAGCGAGTCAACTGCAGCGGTATATGTTGCATCATCCATGCCGAGTGATCTTTCAAAGCTGTTCTGTAGATTAGTAGATTTAAGCCCACTCTCCGCATAAAGATTTCCCATCAGACCGGACACTCCCTCATCGGTCATACCCTGAGATTTGAAGAAGGCATAGATCTCCTCTTCGCTCATATCCCTACTGCTAGCCACAGGTGCTGCAGGCATGGCTGGAGCTGATCCCGTCATCTGTTCCTTAACTGCCGCCCTGAAAATATCCATCGTATACGACAAGGAAAGCTGACGCCATAAGTGCTCCGGATCGGAGTGATTTGCTGCAATACCGCGCTTAGCTCCTTCGGCATGGCTTAATATGACTCCGTCGGCTAAAGGATCCAGATTAAACTTCTGGCAAAGCATAGCGAATAGCTCTACTGCAGCATTGTAGGTTCTTATAGCTACAGCCTGAGCTGCAGGAACATCAGAACAAGTAAAAGTAGCTCCCTTCGTATATTTGATGCATGCCGGCTCGCACATCTCTACTCCGATGTGAGTGTTATTTGCAGCACCGCCTGCATGCCACCCTCTATGGTCCCAAGGAAGCGTCTGATAGACTGTTCCATCATTTCCATCAATAAATCCATGGACACATGCTCTGTCGTAATCTGCCCTATTCCAGTTCTTAACAAAAACGGCTGCACTCGGTTGAGCGCAGCCTACAGAATGGAGCATAAGACCTTTAACGGTAATCTTCCGTCCCTGTTTATAGCAGGGATTATTTGTCAGTATTGTCTCTTTGATCATCTGTATTCACCTCCTCTGATTTATCATGCAACTGCACGAGTACATCTTTAAGCTTAGCAGGGAAAGGTAATCCAAGGTGTGTGGCATTTTCCAAAAGACTAATACCCTCATTGGAAAGGTAGAAGAAAATGACCGCTGTTCTCATCACAGATCCTGTTCCAATTACCTGGGCATCAATAATATGCCCAATGCCCACTAGCATAAATATCAGGATCTTCCTAAAGATTCCTTTAAATCCGATCTCACTTGAGAGTTTCTTATCGATGGCCGCACACATAACTCCGGTTATATAGTCTGCAACCACAAAAGCAATTAATGCATACATAAGCCCATCGTTTCCTCCCAAAAACCATCCGAGCCAACCTCCGACTCCTGCAAAACAAGCCTGTGTTAAATTCCAGAATTCTTTCATAAACCCCTCCATAAAAAAAGATAGCTTTTACCATCAAACAATAGGAACTATAAGTTCTACTACCACGTAACCGTCACCTTCATTAACATTACCCTGAGTCATTGGCGTAAACCTCTCATTTTCATATGTGATCTCTGGAGCATTATCAATAAATGCACAGCCGCCACCACCACCGACATTAACATTACCATTAGTGCCTCCAATATAACCCGAACCTCCGCCTCCATATCCGCCGGAATTACTTGAAGTAGAAGTTCCATAGCCGAATCTTGCATTAGTTGCATTTATTTGTGTAGGATCACCGCCAAGGCCGTAAGTGGTAGCATTTGTGGTATCGTTCTTTCCGTTACCCCCGTAACTACCGCCACCATATCCACCATAAGAAGCTTTATACGTAATAACTTGGTTGATCGTATTTTTTGTATATGTTGCACCCCCACCTGCACCGGCAATCATATAAATATCGCTTATCTTATTCTTGCCTATTTGCTGAAGTGTACCTCCGATTTTGGCAATATGAGTTGCACCGCCCCCGCCTGCGCCGCAATAGGTATTGCCCATAGTTCCATTTCCGCCTCCGTTGTAACCACCTGCATTAACTTTATATGTTGTTCCAACGGCGTCTTCACCTTTTCCCCCAACACATACGATTACGCCTGCATTCCTATTCAGATTCAGATAACCAACAGACATGCCTCCAAGTCCGCCACGTGCGAGTATTTCTCCTTCCGTATCTATGTAAGCACCACCCTCAGCACCATAGAGAGTGAACTTATAAATACCATCAACCGGAGCAATGAAATCCTCTGTTTCATTTCGGAATTCATACTCATATTTATCCTTAACCCACAGCGCATAAAATGTGATGTCATCCTTAACAGAAACGGTTGCCCCTTTAGCAACAGTCAGACCCGATGTGGAGCCTTTAAGCCAGCAAGTCAGTTTATAACCTGGTTTAGTAAAGCCCTTTTTCGGAAGTCTTATACTTGCTCCTGCTTCATTACCATTGTTATAAAAATACCCTCCGCTCATATCTTCAATTTCGCCTTCGCCACCGTTAGCATCAAACCTTACTGTTACAGGCTCTGAGAAAACAGCATAAAGGTTAACAGCTTCATCGGTAGTTATCTTCTTTTCAGTTAGCACCGTTCCGATAGCAGCAGAATCTTCCCTCCACCCCACAAAGGTATATCCAGGGAGCGATACTGAGGGAGCGCTGGCCACAGCATCATCACCGATAGCATATGTCTTAGTGGTCGTAGTATCTTCGTCGATATGATAAGTAACCGTAACTCCGGTTGAATAAACAGCATTCCGACCAAGATAAATCGCAACGATCTCCTTGGAATTTTCATCCTTGTAGCAGTAATAAATGGTCTTATCACTGTAGGTCTCAAGCTCACTATAAGCTGTAAGGGTCATAACCTTTATGGTGACAGCATCCGTATCAGATCTCATTTCATCAATGATGCCTGTAAGCTCAGACAGATCATCCTGAATAAGCGTGATGTTATCAAGTTCCTCAATGATGTTCCTTGCCTCAAAAAGACAAGTGCCGTCCAGAACTTTATCGCCGCCCTTCTGGATTTGCGTATAACCAACAGGCTCAGCAAGAGCTGTTGCACCTCTCTGAATGCAAACAAGAATGCACCATCCAGGCGCGTTTGCACAGGTAACAAGATCTCCTGCTTCATATGCAGTATCACGAGAAACGCCAAAGCTTCCTCCACCACCTCCGCTACCAGATCCTGACTGAATGTTAGGAAATACCTGTGTGAGGTTTAAAATGCCTCCCGCATCAACCTTGAATGTTGCCATCTCAAGATCATAAGCCGAGTTGTTGTAGTTCACATTCGTATCTACAAGTAAAGACGAAAGTGTATCACCCGTCTCTGTCATGAACTTTATCGGCTCATCCGCATTCGAAAGGTCCATGTGAAGATAGAGTCTTCCGTTTAGAGTCTGACCTGTATCTGCAAGTTGGACAGATATTTCATTCTCATACACTTCAAAAAAGCGACCCTTGATGATGCCGTATCCCTGAGAGACATGAAGTATATTTCCTCTTGCTGCAGTCACTTCACACCCTTTAAAAACTCCTGCACCGGGGATAGCTGTCTGCCAAAGAATCGCGTCAATCAAGGGAGAAACATTACCGCCCTTAAAAGTCTTTAATACAACTGTAGCCATTTCAGTTCCTCCTTAGTATTTTTGTAAGATCAAGTCGTACCGTTCCAAAGATCAGCTTAATCGTCTGACTAATTTCTCGTCCGGTAAGAATACTCGTGTATTCAGTTCCTCCGGATATGATCTTTACCACCTGGCCAAATTCCATATCCTCAGGATGAATAAGTGCATCGCCTTTCATCACTGTCAGTTCAATAAGATTTGAGTATGTCAGATTTGCAAACTTGTTATAAGCCTCACTGCTTGCTGCAGATTCAAACGATCTGCCCTCCTCTACAAGAACTGACGTGATCTCACAATTAACTGGTGTGATCCTGTCTTCATCCTTAGTGTCATAAGACAGATCTGAGTGCAGGTAGTAAACCTTTTTTCTTGAGTAATCTGACGCATCATAGACGATAAGCTTATTAACATCTGTTGAAACAGACTTGATCGTTATTTGTTTGCTAATCACATTCGGAAGGTCAGCCTCAATGATATAAGTGCCAGCCTGCGACTTTCCGATCTCAATACGAATACTCCGGCTCTGGATATCAAGCACTGGCTTTACTAAAACACCATACTTTTCCATTGCCGGAACAATAACCGAGTTTATGAGATTAACAATGTTGTAATGTCCGCCTGAATCTCTTGGCGTAATATGGAAATGCCATTCAGGCGTATGAGAAAGCGTTACAACAGAAAGGCCCCTTATGTTTTGAGACGCATCTTCGTTTTCAATAAACATCTCAGTAATGCGATCTGCTATAAACTCCTCCATAGATCCTGTTTGCTGCAGATCAACATCAAAAAGAATATCTGTGTTCAAAAGCTCCATGAGTGGCTTATAGGAAATAACCTGCAGCTCCTTTGACTTATCCGTTCCATAGGTTATCTCAGTAATAACTCCGGCATACTCTTCATCATCGCGACTGATCCTGATATAGTCTTCCTTTTTGATTCCCTTCATAGGAAATACCGTAATGGTATTAATGTCTGATGAAAGATAGTCCTCTTTGTGAATGATCTCATTCACATTTGAGTTCGCCACCATTTCGAACTTCTGGGTAAACACCTCAACGTTATACGGTTTCATAGCTTATCTTCGCCTCCACCATCATGTCGACTGAATTAAGCCCATCGTGTGACAAGGAAATACGGTTCGTGCCATGCTGAAGCATAATGAAACGCTCTGTGGTAAAATCGCACGCCTGATATCTGTCAGCAATGATCTCACCTGATACGCCGCGTTCTGTTATCGAGTAAGGAACCTGAGTGGTATCAATAACGAGCTTATGATCCGCTCTGATCGTTCCCTCATATGCTCCTGTTGCATAAAGCTCATTGTTCACGTAATGTTTCCAGATCGGATTAGTACAAGGACCGTAAATGGTAATCCTGCAAGGCGAATCAGCAACAGAGTCAGAATCTATCATCAAAGTATTTGCTGAAACATCCGCATAAGAATACGGATACGTGTAGGGGTAAATCTTGCCTCCGACATAAACTGTCTCTGAGTACTTAGTAACTGATCGATAGAAAAGACCCGTGGCCACAAGCTTAATCTCACAGTTAAGACCAAGTCCTCCGTCGACAAGTTCTGATTTTTCAATTGAGAAAACTCTAACCGGAAGGCGATACGTATCATCAGTCACATACTCCAGAGTTAAAGGAGTAAGCCTGACAAACTTCGTGAAATCACGATACCTGGAATAAGCATGTTTGCCATAAAAGAATATGCATCCGGTGATCTCTCCCTGAGAAAACACCTCCTCCAACGCATAAAAGTCTGTTCCAATACGCTGGAACTGAGTTTCATCGTTAAAGCCGAGGCCTCCCACTTTATGAAAAAAGGACTGCTTACTGTTTAAGTCGTAAGCAGTCCCGTCTCTATTGATAAGCTTAAACTTTCGAATCATAAGTACGCCTTTCCGAGTGTTCTGTTCATACCGTCAGCAAGCTCTCCAACTAAAGCACCGGAATCAAGGACAATCTGCTGATTTGCCATCTTAGGCAGATACCTAAGCACAGCTTCAGTAAGAACACTGATATCAGGTGATGTACTGGATGATCTTACACCCTGAACCGTCGTCTGCTCGATAGAAATGTTCTGGCCAGGGATAAGCGCTGATGCAAGATCAGACATGGGACCTTTGAGTTTGCCGATATTTCCTTCGATGCCTTCCTTCATCAAGTTGATCATGTCAGGCATATATGTATGGAAATTCGAAAGAGGTCCTTTTTCCGGTTCAGAGAATCCGATGTAAGACTTAATGGTTCTGGCCACATCTTTCACTTTATCAGCGAGCGCCTTGATCTTGGATGAGATACCCTCGATCAAGTTACCAATGATATCAGCGCCCCAGGTGAGTGCATTCTTGGCAAGATTCATGAAAATCTCTCCGATGCTCGAGAGTTTTTCCTTAAGGGTAGATACCAGCTTTTTGAAGGAATCAGAGAGTCCTGAAGCAATAGTGGTAAAACCAGTCGTTGCTTTCTCTTTGATATTGCTAAGTGCGGATGATACAGATGAAGCAATGTTTGTAAGACCGGTCGTCGTTATGTCCCTCATGTTCTGAAGCTTTTCAGAAAACGAGGATGCTATGTTTCCGATCGTATCAATGAAGTTCTCTCTCATGTCACCGGCGATGCTTACAACTCTATCCTTTATACCGCCCCACAAGGACTCGGTATTCTCCTTTATGGTATTCCAACCCTCAGTGATACGGTCTTTCATACCGGCCATAGCATCAGATACGCTCGACTGGATGTTATTCCATGCATCAGAAACATTTGTCTTAACCGAGTTCCAAGTCTCAAGTGTCGAGGACCTAATATGCTCCCAGGCCTGAGTAACATGTGTCCTGATCGCGTTAGAGGCGCTTTCTCCGACAGACCTAATATGTTCAAGCGCAGATCCCACAAAATTTTTAATGGCGCCCCAGGCAACCTCAGCTCCCTTCTTGGTAAGTTCCCACTGGTTGATGATATGATCCTTGATACCTGTACCGATCGTGGTAACAACATTTTTAATACCTTCCCAAGCCTTAGAAGCGCCCTCTTTCATGTCGCTCCAAGCTTTAGAGCAATCCTCTTTTATGCCGTTCCATATCTTTGAGAAAGCCTCCTTAATTCCATTCCAGAGGTTATCCCAGAACTCTCTAAAGCCTTCACAATTATCGTAAATAAGCTTGAATGCTCCAGCGATAGGATTAACAAGGAAAAGTGCAAGCCCCTGCCAGTTATCTTTAATGAAGTCAACAATACCTGAAAAGAAAGACTTAATACCGTCCCATACTCCACAGAAAAAGTCTTTTATGCCGTTCCAAAGATTAATCCAAAACTCCCTGAACTCATCACAAGTATTCCAGAGGATGGCAAACGTCGCCACCAAGGCGACAATAGCTGCGATCACAATAGTGATAGGGTTAGCGAGCATGATTGAATTTAAGGCTCCAAATGCACCGGTGACAGCGGAAATACCGCTTGCTACTGCCGGAACTATTGTCATGATCGTACCGATCGCTGAGATAACTTTTCCAACGATGATAAGAACTGGTCCAATTGCTGCTGCAAAAAGAGCAATCTTAACGATCATTTCCTTAGTGCCATCATCAAGGCTGTTGAACTTATCAACCCATTTCTGAATGTGCGAAACGATGTCTTTAATGACAGGCATAAGCGCGTCGCCGATGGAGATAGCAAGCTCCTGGAGCTGGGATTTCAAAATTGTTAACTGACCAGAAAGGTTATCCTGCATAACGGCGGCCATCTTCTCTGCGGTACCGTTATAACCATCCATGGTGTCAGAACACGAGTTGATTGCTCCTTCAAGCTTAGCGATATCCTGCGGTGATGAATTCATCAGTGCAAGAAAACCACTCATGGCAGTTTTACCCACAAGAGTTTCTGCAGCAGCTGCCTGTTCACTTTCGGACAGCTTTCCAAAAGCAGCTCTACAGTCAGCAAGGATATCATTAAGGCTCCTCATGGAACCGTCTGCATTTGCGGTCTGGATAGTAACATCACCCAGGGTAGCCCCATGGATCTTTATTTCACCGTTAAGCTCCGTCATGATCTTTCGGAGCGTGGTGCCGGCCTGGGATGATTTAATACCGGCATTAGCCATAAGGCCGATAGCCTCAGCGGTATCTTCTGCCGAATATCCCATAGCGCCCGCAATAGGAGCAACATATTTGAATGTCTCACCCATCATGGAGACATTGGTATTTGCATTAGAAGAAGCCGCAGCAAGAATATCAGCAAAGTGTCCTGAATCTCCTGCTGAAAGGCCAAAAGCTGTAAGTGCATCGGTGACGATATCAGAGGTGGTAGCAAGATCCTCACCGGAAGCTGCAGCAAGGTTCATGATACCCTCGATACCATTAAGCATGTCCTCAGTCTTCCAGCCAGCCATAGCCATGTAGTTCATGGCCTCAGCTGCTTCAGTCGCGGAGAACTTTGTCTTTGATCCCATCTCACGGGCTTTATCACGAAGAGCCTCAAAATCAGCTCCTGTGGCTCCTGAAATAGCAGCCACCTGGCTCATAGCGGAATCAAAATCGGCTGCAGTTTTCACCGCAGCCGTTCCAAGTCCAACAATAGGAGCCGTCACATTTCTCGTAAGGGTTGATCCAGCACCCGATATATTATTGCCAAAGTTTCGCAGTTTATCTCCGGTCTCAGCTATCTTAGCAATAGCAACTTCGGATTTAGAGGCCTGTGTTTCCAGATCCTTTAACTTCTGCTCAGTCTCAACTATCTCACGCTGAAGTGCATCATACTGCTGCTGGCTTATCTCACCATTAGCAAGCTTCTCATTAGCCTGCTCAGCTGCATTCTTTAAGGCTTCTAGCTTTTCCTTTGTCTCAGCAATAGCCTCCTTAAGAAGGCGCTGCTTTTGTACAAGAAGATCAGTATTGCCAGGATCCAGCTTAAGAAGATGATTAACATCTTTGAGCTGCTGCTGAGTAGACCTGATCTCCTGGTTCACACTCTTTAAGGCGGTAGAGAGTTTTGTTGTATCGCCACCGATCTCGACTGTAATACCCGCTATTCGGTTTGCCATAAATCTCCACCTCCTTAAAAGGCATGAAAAAAGCACCCGAAGGTGCTTTTAAAATCATAAATTACTAAATACATATACAAGTATTAAAAAAATGATAGCCAATATAAAAAGCATTATTCCGCCGCTTCTTCTTGCATTTGCTTCAATTTCTGCTTTTCGTGCGGCTTCCTCTTGAGCTTCCTTTTGCTGTTTTCTAAGTTCTTCCTTCTTCTCTTTACACTCTTTTAATAATTCCTTGGCTTCGTTGATTCCTTGCACTTCTGTTATATATTTACTAAATCTCGGACCTGTTAAGAATTTTTCAGCAAGAGCTTCTGTCTCACTTATCATCTTTTCAAACTCTTCCAACAAGGCTTCTTTTTTTTCAACAGCGCCATATCCCTTCTTCCAGGCAAAGTCGACATCCATCTTTTTAATACTCAACTTCTTTAATGCACTTAGGAATTCATTTCTTGGATCAGCAGCATAATACATATGAAAATCTATTTCCAGCTTAGGAATTCGAGTTATGAGCCAGTTTTCAAACATGGTATCAGCATCTAGCATTCCCACGTTGACCGGCGAACCGTTAGCATAGATGTTATTTACAGTTTCTGTCTTATAAAGGTTTACCGCTTTTTCAACCACAAAAGGAGTATTGCAAAATGGACATACTACTGCGTCCTTTGACGAATCCACTTCAAGGTTTCCACCGCAATTTGTACACTGAGCCTTAACTAATGGCATGATGGCCTCCCTTCAATCCAGAATAATCATAGCATGCACATTTCCATCAAAACTCACCATTTTTTGGCATATTAAAACGCATCAATATCCTCTATGTTCGCCACATTCGCATAATCGCAATTATGGTTCATGTATTCCACGAATATTCTTTCGCTATATTATTATTTTAATCTTTCTTTCAAGAGTGGTATTCCTTCTTCAATCCACCACGCCCCAAAAACTCTACCGGCGCTCATTCCTCCCTGATCAAACTCCTTAACATAAACATCACTTTCAGAAGTAAGTTCCACTCCAGTTAGCTTTAAGTGTTCTTCCTTTATCCAAGATTCAAGTGCATCCTCAGATAAAGGCATCTCAAAGTCAGAAGCACGTTCTTTCAAGTATTCCCAAAATCCCGGATTACCACGTGAACCCCAGCCACGTGGTTCTTCTTCAAATATCACTGATAATTTCATCTGTCACCTACCACGGCGCTTACTACCGCCTGCAAATCTTCAGCCCCCGAGTTAACTTCGGGTACAAATAATCTCGCATTATCATCAGAGCATATTTTTCTGATCCCAGCGATAAAGTATTCTCTATCAGTCGGATTTGGTAAATAGGTTTCGAGAGTGCCAAAGTGAGCAACCCACTTTCCAGTTGCAGACCGCCTTTTACCCCAGACATGAATTCCTTTAATTAAACTCTGATAAGGAATAATAGCGTCAACAGCTGCCGCATACTTGGCCGCATCAAATGAATCCGGTTTAATATTCTCTCCAGTCACTAACTGCGGGAAGTCTAAAACCACACCAAGTTTTGTGCCGGTCTCTTGAATGCGCTGGCAAAGCAATGCAATCTCTCGCCCTTTACTTACAATAAAGCGTCCGCCTTTGTAAACGGTGCCGGCACGGTTCTCAACAACGATCTCAACATCAGGATATATTTTGTGAATCTTCTCCTCGAATGCTCTGTATCTTTCAAGGAACTGATCAATGTCGCAGTAATCATTAAAAGGCGGATGAATCTCAACAACTGTAGGTGCTGCATGAGCTTCGGTGAGCTTTATTACAAACTCAGCAAACTGCTCAGCCCAATCAGTGCTCTTCCAAAGCTGTGGAACACCATCTTTATTTGCTTCGCACAAAGCAGGAAATTGACTAATTAATTCTGACGAGAGTTTTCTCTTCCCGTAGCAATATTCCGTGTGAAGTGAATAGTTAGGAACATCTTCAATTTTTGTCTTATCCAGATGACCGGCCAGCTCAATAAGTTCTGGAACAATGTCATCCGGGTATCCTTCCCCATATTGTACGAATCTGAAATTCATCAAACTATACTCACCCAATCACTAATGATTAACCCTTATTCTTCGATTTCAGTTTGTAGCTTATTCAGTCTTGTTTCAACTATCTCTTTGAGATATTTTATGACTTCATTACAAGTCTCCTCATTTACTCCAACTTCATCTTTTAAGCAAAGCTTAGCGTGAACCAGATTGCGCTTCTTTCTTATTGCATGAGCATTATCTTTCTGCATCCAGTATGGTTTTTCTATATCATCAATCTTTTCAATGTAGGTGGATAATTCCTCTTTGACCACCCAAACCGTCGACCCATCATTTTTTGTAACAGGAACTTTATATGGAACTTGAAAATAATCTTTTCCGTCATTTTCCGATAGCCAGTCCAATAGAATTGCTTCAAGTATTGAACCAGCCAAAATAAGCGTTGCCTTGTATGCTCCACTAGCAAAGCAACTGTCCAGTTCTTTTAAATCTTCAATGATGACATCCCTGACTTTCTTATTTCGCTTTTCAAGAATATCGTATAACTGATCAAACAGGGGCTTCAATGAATCAGTTTTATACCCAACTTTCTGAACTTCCTTGTAATATATTTTCAGTCTCTTTAATTGAGCATATTGGTCATTCTTCGGGCGATACTCGATTCCTTCATAAACTACGTCGACCTCATCGTCAGCTTTTACTTCAGGCTCATTTATTTGTATAGCCTTTTTTACTGCGTCCCAATCAATGCTATCCATCTTATATACCGCCTTTCCACTTTTATATAGGATGAATATAACACACGTCATTTGCTCTGTCATCAAAACGCATCGAAATCCTCCTGCGTCGCCATCGTCGCATAATCGCAATCATCGTTCATGTTTTCCACGAAGATGTCATTTACTATTCCTACTGTCAGCAGGTCCAGGTCACGAAGCGATAATCCTATCTGAAGACAACGCAAGAGAAATAGAGGTGTCGTCATTTCCCTTTCACTTTTCCGGAGTTTTTTTTAGCCTCAGAATCCGTTTTGATGTTGAGCCCCCAGAGCTCGATAAGTTCAGGAAGCACCTGATAGATCGAAAAGGTATTAAACTGATCCAGCCAGTCCTCTACTGTGTCCGGGATATTTGCATCAGCGTGTTTCGCCATGATATAAGCTATGTTCTCAAACATCTCAAGAGAAAACGTATCAAGGCCTGATGCCTCTGGATCAGCTTCACTTATACTCTTTTCAAGTACCGCGATATCCTTGTAGATATCCCGCTGAAACTTAAGCCTGTAAATACGTGGAATGGCAGCGCTCGCTTTGAACGCCACCTCCACTCCATCGATATCGATCTTCTTTACGATTCCCATCGTTTAACCCTCCGTGCCTTCAGGTTCATCCTCAGGATCTTCGTATCCGCCAACAGCGTCAGGCTGATAAACAGTCCTGTACCAGCTGTTGTAGGCAGATGCCTTGGTGTTATCACCGGTCTTTGCCTTAACAAGTCCTGAAGCAAGAGGACGAGCTTTGATCTTAAGAGTCTCAGACTTTACTTCCTTGCTCTCAGTATTTGTCGATGACGAAATGCTCGGACGAGAAGCTGAGCAGTTATACATGACGTGGCGGATCTTCTTAACATCTCCATCGAACTCGAAAAGAAGTGCAAAGTGTCCGGTCTGGCTGTTTGAATTCTCAACAAGTACGTTGTTGGAATCGGCAGTTTCCATAAGGATATCTGTTCTGAAAGACTCCGGAATCAGCGCCAGCTCTAATTCTCCACTGTAACCGCTGGAATTATTAACAACGAAGAACTCCACGCCGTCAGCATAATAGCTCTCAGGTTCACCTGTAGGATCCAGAGAAATATTTACTGCACCAGGAAGCGCTACAGGAGTTCCAAAGGTAACCTCTCCGTTAGCATTCTGACTCAGCAATGCATAATGCACATTACTGAGGTTGAATTTAACTTTGTTCTTTTGTGTAGCCATATTCATACCTCCATTTGATATAGGACCTCATAGAGCTTTTCACTCTGGATCCAGACTTCACTTTTTAAATAAAAAAGGCCATATTCATCGAATAAAGCCTCCACCCTTTCCTCAAGGGATATATTCTTTTTATCTGTATAAAGCTCCACGTGCAGGATATCTTGCTTAAAAAATGCCTTTCCATCCGCTGCGAAGTTATCAGATTTTGGAAATAGATAAACGCAAAAAGGAGGCCTTGGCGACTCTCCTTCTGCGAAATGATCATAGGCAAATGGTATGCCTAATCGCCTCAGCATCGCAGGCACATCTGTCTTTTTCATCTTAACCACCTGCCTTCTGCTTCAGTTCTTTTATTGCCAGTGTCTCACCCTTGGCAATATGGGGCTGTGCTTTTGTACGACCACCATTTCTTTTTGCATGACCATTTTCGAGTAGATGTGTGAGCTGGTATTTCCTGGCGTGAACCGTATAAACGGTTCCAAGAGAATTGTTTTCTGTCTGAGTTATCATCCAGCTCTTCTTGTATCCACCTGTATCTACCGGAGCGTTCTCTTTTATCTTGTCACAAACATCATCAGCGACTTCTTTACAGATGGTCTTTACCTCTTTTGCAGTGAGCTCGACATATTCTTCAAATTCCTTGGCGATGGCATTGCCCAT
>JAEEGL013057060.1_pt1 | contig 15324 bp, 11 predicted proteins | sample 9134231 | NCBI WGS metagenome assembly JAEEGL01 (sample SAMN16246548, study PRJNA631951) | gut metagenome | biome: gut microbiome; feature: rumen; material: fiber-attached | host: Bos | place: Iran: Karaj | collected 2018-10 | reverse complement strand
GCTTAAGGCAGCATCTTACAAGGCTGGTTGGAGAATCACCAAGGCAACTGTTAAGAAAACCGCAGTAGCTAAAGCCAAAGTTAAGAAAAACAAAAAAGTAGTAGTAGTAACTGGCGTTAAGAAGGGTGCAACAAAGATCGTACTCAAGCTTAAGAACGCTAAGACAGGCGCAGCTAAGAAGCTTAAATTCAAGGCTAAGGTAAAGGTTGACAAGCCGGTGGTTATCGAGGAGCCGGTTGTTGAGACTGCATCTGTAACAGCTGCAAAGCAGAAGACATTTGATTCTGTAGAGCTCACATTCGACAAAGAGGTTGATGCTACACTGGTTAACCAGGAGACAGTAGCAATCAACGGTTCTGTTGGTGCTGCAACAAATGTTGCTGTATCTGGTAATCAGGCTACAGTTGTTTATGGTTATGCTGAGAATACAGAGTATACATTCTCTGTAACAGGTCTTGGTGGAACAGCTTCTATTAAGACCGGCTCTTATGCAGTAACAGATATTGTGGTTGCTGACCAGACATTTGAGGCTGACCAGAAGGATCATGAGGTTATTTATACTCTTGTCGCAGGGGATGTTGATGTAAAGAATTATCCCGGATATGTAGGAGATGTTGTTGTTACATTTGAGGGAGATTATGCTACTACAAACGAGGATCCTGCTAAGCCGCAGATCAGTTTCAGCGAAAAGGATAAGACTGCAACAGTTACATTTACTTATACGAATGCAGTTCTTAACACTACAGTAACAAAGTCTGCAAAGCTTACATCTGTTGCAGCTACAGCAACAGAAGGTACAGCAAGATTCGCAGATAACCTTAAGAAGTGGTATCTTGTAGACGACTCAAAGGATTCGTTCGATCTGTTTACGTCAGCTTCAAGCAAACAGGTTGTGTTCTATGCAAAGGATTCGTCAGATGCAGCAATCGTATTTGATGATGTAGAGATTAAATCTTCAAATGATAACATTGCCACAGCTGACATCAATAAGTGCGCTGAAGGTAAGTATTTTGTTATTAATGTTGAGCCTAAGGGTGAGGCTGGAACAGCAAAATTCACATTGACTGCAACAGAGGACAAGGGCGAGCAGGTCAGCAAAGAGTATTCATTTACAATAAAAGTAACTGAGAAAAACAACACTCTTTATAAACTTGATCTTGGCACAACATCAGTAAAACCTAACAATGCTCTGTATGGTAATGAGAACAAGATTAAGATGCAGCCACAGAACTCTATTGGTCAGAATCTTGATGCTGAAGCTTATTCTTATGATTGGGAAATAACATCAAAAGAGGATCTTGTTCAGCCAATCGTAGAATGGGGTAAGGTTGATGATGCTGGTAATATGGGAATTATTGTTAATTCACTTGGAGCAAGCGCTGGCACATATAACATTAAGGTTACCATCACTGATAATGAGACTGGAAAGGAGCTTACTGCTAAGGCTACAGTCAGCGTTGCAGATGCTCTTGCAGAAGTTTTCGAGAAGGGCACTGTTGTTGTAGATTATGATGCGAAAACTGTTTCAGGTAAAGTCCTTGATAAGTTTAAGTCAACTAAGTTTGTTTTAGAGACAAAGGATTTGAAACTTACTGATTACCAGGGCAAGGATATGGAGCAAACTGTAACTGTAGTAACATATGTTAACAGCAAGCCTATCGGTGTTTTGACTGAGACTGGTATAAAAGGATTTATTCAGGGAAAAGAAGTGGCTCAGAAGGCACTTGTTGGAAAGATTTCCGGATACAAGGCTGAAGAATTTGGTTTGATAAATCTTTACGGTGTTCATGCATATGTATATCAGAACGCTAACTTCTATTGCAACATTAACAATGATGCAGATGGCGTGTTGTATCTTGGTAACAGACTCAATGACAAGAACAAGAACATTGAATACACAACAAAGGATAAGGTTGAAAGTGCAAATTCATTGTTGCCTGGTGCAAAGTATAGTATTTATACTTCTACTAACAATGTTAAGCAGGATATATACTATTATGGTTCTTCAAACAAGAAGAACACTCTTGCATCAAATGGAACCTATCAGGTGAAGCTTGTATATCATAACGCAGGCAAAGATAATGAGAAATTTGCTAAAGGTGTTTCATTGGCTACATCAAAGTTCACTGTTAATGTAACGTTAACAATGCCCAAGGTTACATACAATGCAAAGGCAACAGCAGATCATCCTGTTATTTCGGACGTTGATAAGGTTCGTGCAGTAGACGGATCATCTGTAAGTTGGTATGAGGATGATCAGACCAAGAGACCGGCTGTGTCAGCTGCAGAGTTATCTTATGTAACTACTGCAACAGAGAAAGATAATATCTGGCTTGTAAAAGTTAAGGATACAAGAGGTGGCTGGAGCTGGAATGCTAATGAATCAGAATGTGGTAAGGATGATAACGGCAACTATGTAACACCGGCTGATTGGAACTACTTACCGGATGATATGTCGTTCCTTGGTGGTGAGTTCCAGGGTAATGTTATTGTAAACTTCATGTTCGAAACAAAGACAAAGGTTGGTGCATAAACTAGTAATTCCAAATAGTTATGTTCAACTAGATTTAACCTCGGGTGAAGAAATTCACCCGGGGTTTTTGGATAATACGAGGAAAAAACATTGAAAAAATCGAATAAAAGAATATTACTTATATTTTTGATTGCATTCATAGTTGCATCGTTTAATTGTAGACAAATCAATATAATCAATATAAAAGCTGCATCTAAATCAACAAAAGTCGCGAGTCCAGTCAGTAGTAAATGGATTAAAAGTGGAAAATACCAGTTCCAGCTTACTGATGACGGAATATTAAAGTGTAAAATCAAGAAAAAAACAAAAGAAATAGCAGCAAGAGTGGTTTCAGCCTTTGTTTATGGCTCGGATTTGGTTTATAAGACAGATGCAGCTGTATATGTATATGAGGGTAAGTTGAACACAAGCTACTCGGTGACAATGAAATATGCTGAAGGTGTTTCTTCAACAGTATCAATCAACAATGTTAGATTGGCAGGATTTGGAAAGGACATTATCTACTATACGACACCTGTAAACGCAGGACAAAACCTTTTATTTGCATTTGATTATAAGACAGCCACTGTCGATTATGTGGCAAATTATGATTACATAAGTAAAGTATATTGTATTGACAAATATATTTTTATAAAAGCTGGCACATCTGCAGACAGTAACAAACCCGGTTGCCTTTGCCGTATAGATGTAACAACAGGCAAAGAGAAGATTTTATCTTACAATGCCGTATCCGCAAGTTTAGACGGAAAAAATGTATATTGGGCAGAACCTGCCGACGACTACACTTATACACTCGGTATAGGTAGCCTAAAAATAAAGAGTTGCGGAATAAAGGACACAAAAGTTAAAACCATAACAACACTTGATAATATAGATACTTACAAGACTGTAGTTTGCATGCCAAAATTTGTTACATGTACATCACAAGCCGGAACAACATTTAAGTATACTTACAAGAATAAGCAGAAGACTGCGTATGAAACATATCAACAAAAAGAACTTATGATGAATGCTAATGTTTTACATTAAGTCTGCTTCATATGGAAAGAAAAAGACAGCCCCTCTTTAAGAGTGCGGCTGTCCTCTTTATAAAACGATAACGTTATCTGATTGATTAATCTTTAGTGCCCTAAGTCAGTAAAGAGGTGAAAAAAATGAAGGAATGACTGTTGACAGTCACATAAGTTTCCTAACAGTATTCACTTCATTTTTTGTTCGTAGGAATCAATCTGTTTTTTTAGCTCTTCGATTATCCTGTTTTTTTCGTCCAACTCCTTGTCTTTTTCGTCCAATAGATTTTTTTGTTCTTCTATTGTTCTCTTCATGTAATTCTCATGAGCATTGTATTCATCGCGAGCTATCATCTGCTCGCGGTTATTATCATCCTGGAAGAGAGTGAACATTGATGTTACGGCTATGTCTATATCTTTATTCTGTCTGGCTATCATACGCAGTTCCTCCCATTCTGTGGCTGCGAACATTTCCGCCCGCTCTATCAGGCGGGATCTTTTGTCTTTTTCTGTTGCCTTCCCCATGTAAGGCAGGCATACTGCGGACAATGTGAACTTGTCGGTATATCGCTGAAGGTTTTCATTGTCGTAAAGCTGATAAGTCGCATTAAACACCGGGTTTTCAGGGAACAACTCAAAACCCAGTATCCTCAGGACATCATTGTTGTCCGGCATCAATGCCCTGAAAAGATTCCTTCACAAACCTCTCAATCCTGCACTCATGTGTCTTTGTATCCTCATCGTAGTTGATCCCCACAAACAGAAGATTTCCTGTATAGTGGCTAAGGCTGTCGAAATACTTTTTGTCTTTTATCTGATCAAGTGCGCTCTCAGCAGATTTATTGTGCTTTAGTTCTATGATCATAGCCGGGATGTCGGGGAACACAGGCACATATACGACATCAGCAAACCCCTTACCTGTTGTCAGTTCTTTATAAACATTATATTTGTTAAGAGCATACAGATATGCCAGATATATGGCACTTTGCAGAGCTTCTTCGTTATTGTAGCTGCGGTTGCTGGTGACGTGGATATGACTTTCATCAAGGGCTTTTGCTACAGCGTCTTCATTACCGTTCCATGTCTCTGCCAGGAGCTCCTCAGAGGCTTTTATGATGACGTTGGTGACCTCGTATCCTTCTTCCACGGAAATAGCATATTCCCACTCTTTTAATACCTCCCTGTTCGGGATACGACATGTCATGCTTTCCTCGTCATACGCCAGATACCCGACATGTATCAGATACGTAAAAACATCGTCTTTCGACCGGAATGAATTCATGGTGTTGAGGAACATGCCGATCTCCACTCGTACTTTTTCGCCTGATATCATGCGTATGACATCATCTCTGGTTCCGGAAAAGTTCTGCTTGATACGGTCAGAAATGACCTGATAAGTTGAAGTCTTGCTCCAATATCCGGCGCACTTTCTTCTGTTGACAGATTCTACAACTGATTCCGGATTAAAAATCTCAAGTCCATTCTGGGTATAACCGTCATACCACCTTCTGCGCTCATCAAAATCAAGATTGTTTTTTTCACAGAGATCTTTTACTTCACTTGAAGTAAACCCTACGAATTCAGCCAGTTCACCGGCGTCAAGAATGGTATATTCTCTGAAGTTGTTAAGCTTGCTCTGAACCTTGTCTCGGACTACCGGCAAAATTCCCGTAAGATAAGCCAGGGCGATCGCAGGTCTTAATGTGTCACTCTTGAAAAGACCGTTTAAAAATGACAGGAATTCGTCAAACAGCTTTTGATCTACATCTTCTCGGACGAGGACATCATACTCGTCCATTATGATGACGAAGGTATCGCCCGTAGTTTGAAAAACTCTTAACATACATTTTTCCAATGTATCATTTGATGCAAAAGTTACATTGGGGTACGCTTCTTTAATCTCGGTTTTAATGTTTTTTTTGAGATATTTTATTAGAGTATTCTTATTGTCTGCGTTCTGATACTCGCTATTCATGTCGATCTTGATGACATTATATTTGTTGAGCTTATCCTCATAGCCAGGGACTCCTGATATTTTGAAACGCTTAAAAATCTCAGCCGAATCGCAGCCTTTGGAGTAATACGCTGACAGCATGTTTCCGGCCATTGTCTTTCCGAATCTTCTGGGGCGGGAAATACATATATATTTATTACTACTCTTCATTAGATCATTTACTGCATTGATCATCATTGTCTTGTCGACATATATTTTTGCATTGATCATCTCTACAAAATTATCGTTCCCCGGATTCAGATATATTCCCATTTCAAACCTCTCTGCATCAATTGATCACTCTAATAAAGGGTGGATTAAAGTATACCGATATTCGAATTGTAGATCATCCAACAACCTTTGATCTCACCATATACCGTTTTTTTAGTTTACCCGCTCTATATACCCTCAATATATTATACAGACTCTTTCTTTGTTTATCAACGTCAAAATCCGAATCATCTTGCCGAAGCCACCCCAACGAAAAGCATAATGCGAATAAATCAGTAACACGACCGATCAGTGTGCAGACTGAATTTGCCACAGCAAGTGATAATAGAAGAACAAAAAAATCTACTGGATGAGAAGGACAGATCTCTGAAAGAGAAGGATAAGGCTCTAGATGAGAAAGACAGATCTCTGAAAGGAAAAAACAAGGAGTTGGACGAGAAAGACAGGATAATCGAGGAGCTTAAAAAAATTGATTCCTACGAACAAAAAAGAAATGAATACTGTTATGGAGCTTATATTTGACCGTTAACAGTGCAAGGTTTAGTGTAACAGTTCAGGAAATTAAGGTTCAATAAAAGACTACGGAGGAAATATAAGCAATCCACATTCGGGAGTTTACTATATTATCGGTATAGTATCGACACCGACTCAGATAATAGTTACGAGCGAGCTGTCTGGTAATGAGCACGCAGCGTTGAAGATCCTATCAAAACATGCACACGAGGAGGATATCTGTCAATTTCTCAAAGATTCAGAGAACTATAAAACGCAGGGAGACATCAATGATGCGAATGCTGTGCTTCAGATAAGTTCTACAGCCAATAAAGATTTAAATGATCAGATAAGAAGTGACAATGATATGTGCCAGGCATTGATGGAGATAATGAGTGATGAGATAAAAGAGAGAGAAAACATTGTAACAACTGTAACACGAGATGAGAATTTAAGGAACCTTATGATAAAACTTAATCTTTCGACAGAACAGGCTATGGATGTCTTGGATATCCCGACTGAAGACAGGCATCCGTTTCTTTTGAATACTTAATCCATGTACGATAGGTAAAACTGCGTCATTGAGCATGAAGAGAGAAATTTGTACAGAATGCAGCTAAGGATATCCTGTTTTTATTGTAATGTCAAATGCAAATCCCCGCCATTATTTCCGATTGTTCAGAAAATATACGGCGGGAATCTATTATATTAGTGTAAAACATTTGCCTGAGCCATAAGGTCTTTCTGTTGATATGACTCGTATGCTGTCATCCGCTTGTTCGTGTAGGTGTACTTGAATGTGACTCCTGAGTTAGATGTGCAGGTTACGAACTTTGGCATGCATACTACTGTTTTGTAGGTATCTATGTTGTCTAATGTGACAACTATTTTTGATTTATTGCCGGAAAGAGTGCACGACTTGACATCGAGACTACCTATTCCGAGTGTATAAGTGTAATCTCCGGCAGGTTCTGCCCAATATACTTTTTTCTTGTCAAAACTTGCAGAAAGAGCATTATGTGACAATACCTTTACTTTACCGTTTGTGACATCAACACGGCAAAGATGTCCGGTTGTACTACTATCAGCCGAAGTATTAGTTAATAAGAAAATGTACTTGTCAACACAATAAACTTTTGCAATATAATCATAATTTGCAACAAAATCCACTGTACCGGCCTTGTAGTCAAATGCAAACAAAAGCCTTGGTCCATTGTTTGTTGGTGCAGTATAGTAGATAATACCTTTTCCAAAACCAGCAAGTATTATATCGTTGATCGGAACGGTTGTAGAAACACCGTCAGCGTATTTCATTGTGATATTATAACTTGTATCAATCTTGCCTTCATATACACGAATAGCTGCGTCTGTTTTGTATACGACATCACTCCCACACACAAAGGCAGAAACAACTCTTGTAGCCACTTTCCGGGTCTGTTTTTTGAATTTGCAGTTTAATTCTCCGTCTTCTGTAAGACGATACTGATAGTTACCATATGTAATCCAGTCTTTACCAACCGGAGCGGCAACGGTTTTCTTTGTGGCAGCATCAACCGATAATATGTTAAAACTCAGAGAGAAAAAAACGATTGCTAAAGCCAGCAATGACAAAAGAACACTGTTGATCTTTTTCATTGTTATTCTCCTTATAATAATATTAAATTCGTTTGAAAAACCTCAGGAGTTTCCTCCTGAGGTATAGCAATTACATACGACTGAAATTTAAGCCTTGATTGTTATATTCTTTTCAATAATGAAGTTTATAAGAACCATAGGCTCGCCCCAGCCTTCTCCATAACCTTGTGCACCAAAGTAATCACTCGATTCACCCTTTGACCACCATTTACCACCGCGATAATCCTTTACGCAAATAGCCGTTACTTTGTCGCCCTTACTTAAGCTGTCTGTACCAAATACATATCCATCAGCATACTTCTTTGTTGTCCAAGAAACAGAAGCACCATCCTCGTCACGAACCATATCAACATCTGCATTGACAAATACTTCAGCCTGCTCAGAATCATTTACTTTATATGTAGGTGTAGTCAGTGAATATGAAACATTAAAGCTACCTACACCAAGCTGAATTCCACCTTCGAATGCACCGTAAGAAACTTTTACGTTGTATTTTCCAGCTGTAGCACATGTATTCTTCGGAGACTTATCACCGTAGTAATAAATTGGCTGCTTAATGTTGTTATCTGATGTATAAAGTGATACAACTTGACCAACTTTTATAGCATTTTTTGATTCATACGCCTTCTTTTCAGTAATATACTCGCGATCATTCTTGTCATTTGTCTGTCCAAGATAAAGCGTTCCATCACCCTTACGCGTATAGTATTTGTTTCCTACCGAAACATAAACATTTAAGTTATACAGATCAGCATTATCATCCTTAGCCTTTTTGCTGAGGAGTCTCTTTTCGAGGTCAGCAGCTATGGAAGCATCAAAACCTTTAACACCCTCTGTTGTTAAGTATCCTACTGGTTTCGAAGCAACTTTTGCAACAAGCGCAACTTCTTTCTCTACAAGATTATCCTGATAATCTGTTATGAAAAGATCTTTTGTTTCAACAGCATATGTTGCTGAAATATCAGCCGCTTTTTTGAGAGTACCCATGATTTTTCCATCGGCTGTTACATCCCACTCTGTCATAACGCCAGAAAGAGCATCAGCTACCTTTACTGTTACAAACTTCTTTTTCTCATTTCCAGACTCTCCTGTTACGACAACATTAACCTTATAGGATTTTTCTGTTGCACCGAGAGCATTAATCTTGAGCTTCCATGTACCGTTGTCATTCCACGGAACAGCAGACACCTCGTCTGAAGCATCTTCATTCTTAGAGTTAACAACTTCTATTGCAAATAATGAATCAGCATCACCATCAACTGTTTCCCCAAGTGAGTTAACAGGATTCATTACAACATCAGTTTCACAACCATACGGAGAGTTGTTTAAGTTAACTGTGCTTGCTCCAGCTTTTACATCAAAGAGGTTGTTGTTCTTTTCTTTAGCCACAATGTCAAATGAGAACTCGTTATTTACATCATCATTGCCCTTGTTCTCTGTTGTTTTAACGGTAATCTTAGCGCTTCCTGCATTTCCACCAGCAGAAGCTTTAATAAGAACACACTTGCCTGTGGGAGAAACTTCCCAATCAACAGTTGCAACATTCTCATTAGACGAAAGTACTTCAACATCACTGTACTTTACAGCTTTGCCATCTTTGTCTTTTGCATAGAAAACAACCTTCTGTGGATCTGTAGCATCTGTTCTGATGTTATAAGAAGTAGTCGAATCATCTACTAAATACCACTTGAGAAGTTTGTCAGCGAACCTCGCTTCAGCTTTTGTTGCAGTTGCAGCTGTAGATGTAATTGTTACTGTCTTCGAAATCTCAGGATCAACAGTATTGTTATAAGTCACTTTAACAGTTGCTTTTTGATCCTTATCAGAGAAATAGATTTTCGGCACAGCCATATCTGTTGTTGTGAATGAAGTAAAATCACCGTCAAAGTCAAACACAACATAATCAAGATAATTATTGTACTTTGTTACATTAATATCGCCTGCCATAAGAGCATATACGATATCCTGATCAGAACCAGCCTCAACCACCTGGTCTTCAATCTTGATATCAGTTACAGCATAAGATCCAGTCTTAATAGTTGCTGTTCCACCAAGATTTGTTACTGCGAATGTATACTCAGTGTTTTCTGCGTATCCATATACAACTGTTGCAGAAAGGCCATCACTTCCAAGGGTAACCGAAGTTGCTGCTCCAACCGAACCATTGATTGCCACCGTATCCTTAGAAACCATATTAGCATCAACAGCTTTATCAAATGTCAAGATTACTGAATCGTCGGTAGTCTGCTTAGCAGCTATAATAGACGCCGTTTCAACCGCATTATTGTCGCTGACTATCGGAGTCTCAACAGCCTTTACATTAGCCTTGAATTTAAGCTTCTTAGCTGCGCCTGTCTTAGCGTTCTTAAGCTTGAGTACGATCTTTGTTGCACCCTTCTTAACGCCAGTTACTACTACTACTTTTTTGTTTTTCTTAACTTTGGCTTTAGCTACTGCTGTTTTCTTAACAGTTGCCTTGGTGATTCTCCAACCAGCCTTGTAAGATGCTGCCTTAAGCTTGTTCTTAGCCTTTTTGCCGGCCTTGACTGAAACAGTCTTCTTAGCAAGCTTCGGAGCAGCTGCGGCATTTGCTGTAAGTGCTGTTGCGCTTGAAAGGCTTAATGCCATTGAAGCGGAAAGAACTACAGCAAGAGCCTTGGTCATGAACTTATTCTTCGCAGACATAGTGGAACGGAGCGGTTTTGGCGAATCGCATAATCCGTGAGTACCGAATATCTGTTATCATAACATCAGATTGCTTAACACAGGATCAAACTTATGAAAAAATGGCGACCGAAGAGCAGACCCGAAATATATGGGTTTTTGTTTGAAGTCGGGAGTGTTTTTGCAATTGGTGACAACAACATGCATATATTACACAAGGAGGGACTCGTTATGATGACACTGGATATTTTTTTCGACACATGGATCAATGATATCAGGGCAACTGTTAAGGCGAATACGATCCGCACATACAGCTGTGCCTACAAAAATCATATCTCGGACAAGCTTGGAGCTTTTGATATCGCCGAGATCAAACAGACAGATATCATTAAGGCAAGAACGCGGATATCCTGCGATGTTTCAACGGTATATACCAACTACGTGATGACCGTTCTGAAGATGATCATGGAAGACGCCTTTCGCAGGGAGCTGATAGCCAAAAACCCTGCGGCTTCCATGCGCAGCATAAAGGTGATACATCGGTCGCCGAACACAACACACCGGGCGCTGACTGTTGAGGAACAGCACTGTTTCATGTCTCATATTAAGGAACAAAAATATTACAATGTCATCGCTTTTCTGATCGCTACAGGGCTTCGTTTTGGAGAGGGTGGTGCTCTGCGGTGGGATGACATAGATTTCAAACGGGAGATAATATCGGTGAATAGGACCATCAGTTACGATGAAAACTGTCATACCGTAATAGACAAAACTCCCAAGAGCCAGGCGGCTGCCCGCGATATTCCCATCAACAGGACGATACATGATATTCTGCTGGCGCAAAAGGCACTGACGTACGGCATGAAAAGAGAGGGAAATCCTGAGAATCTTGTTTTTATATCCGATAAAAACAGTCATATCGAAAACCGTTCCGTCAATCGTTTTATCTCAGATGCAATAGCAAAGATCAATGCCGACGGCTTTGAAATGCGTAAGTTTACCTGCCACGCCCTGCGGGACACTTTTGCTACAAGATATATCGAGCAGGGAGGATCAATGCAGACACTCAAGACCATTCTCGGTCATTCCTCCATTACACTGACCATGGATCTTTACAGCCATGTTTTGCCTGACATCCGCAAAAGCGAGATGGACAGGATTTTGATCGATATAGGCTAAGGAATGCCGTGATGCAATTTTTCGGTTGAATAATCCCACCTGCTTTGTTATAATGTTTGAATTGATCAAAGAAACGGAGAGATGATATGGCACTTAAGAAAAAGCCGGTTAACGGCATGAAGGATATTCTCCCTGCGGAGATGGAGATCAGGGATTATGTGCAGGGTATTATACGTGAAACGTACAAGAGCTATGGGTTTACTCCCATTGAGACGCCTTGCATGGAATCCATTGAGAATCTTTCCAGCAAGCAGGGCGGAGAGAATGAAAAGCTTATATTCAAGATATTAAAGAGAGGTGAGAAATTAAACCTCGAGACAGCGCAGACGGAGAGTGACGTGGTGGATTTCGGTATGCGTTACGATCTGACGCTTCCTTTGGCAAGGTTTTACGCCAATAATGCCAACGATTTGCCGCAGCCGTTTAAGGCCTTACAGATGGGACCTGTATGGCGGGCTGACAGGCCACAGAGAGGCCGTTACAGGCAGTTCGTACAGTGCGATATAGATATTCTGGGAGAACCCTCCAATCTGGCGGAGATCGAGCTTATATTGGCTACAACTTCCACCATCGGACGCATTGGATTCAAAGGCTTTGAGATACACATCAATGACAGGCGGATCCTGCGCGCCATGGCTGATCATGCGGGGTTTCCTGAGGATGCTTTTGACACAGTGTGCATCATCCTGGACAAGATGGATAAGATCGGACTAGAGGGAGTTTCAGCCGAATTGAGAGAGGCCGGTTTTGATGAAACCGCGATAAACACATACACGGGTATGCTGGAAAAGACCACACGTGATATGGCCGGAGTAGAGACACTGGCAAAGGCTTTGGGCGATGATCTTTCTCAGGATATAAAAGACAATCTCACGGAGATCATGACAGCTGTGGATGGCGCGAAGGAAGCCGATTTCAGGCTGGTATTCGATCCGACTCTGGTTAGAGGCATGGGTTATTATACCGGCACCATCTTTGAGATCGTGATGCCGGAGCTTGGAGCTGCCTGCGGCGGCGGTGGCAGGTACGATAAGATGATCGGACGCTTTACCGGTCAGGACACGCCGGCATGCGGGTTTTCCATAGGTTTTGAGAGAATAGTGCTCTTGCTCATGGAGAGTGGCTTCAAGGTGCCGGGATCTTCTGACAAAAAAGCATATCTTATCGAAAAGGGCGTTGACAGCAGTAAGCTCTATGAGATACTGAAGAAGGCCGCTGCTGAGCGAGGCGAGGGCAAGACTGTCCTGGTCTCACGCATGAATAAGAACAAAAAATTCCAGAAAGATAAATTATCTGCTGAGGGATACACAGATATAGAGGAATTTTTTAAGGGATAAATACATGTCGGGATGCCGGCAAAAGGTCAGACAGGAGATCTGTTCGACATAGTGATGTCAGGTATACCGGAAGGAATACATTGGGCAGGATCCGTTTACGGATAGTGCCATTACATATTATAAGAGGTGTGAATAAAATGAGTGAATCAATGCAGGGTTTAAAGAGAACCCACAGATGTACGGAGGTTTCAAGTGCTGATATCGGCAGCACAGTCACAGTTATGGGATGGGTACAGAGAAGACGTAATCTCGGAAGCCTTATATTTATTGACTTGAGAGATAGAAGCGGTCTTTTGCAGATAGTATTCGATACCGATTCGGTGGGAGAGGCCGGTTTTGAAAAGGCAGGTTCTCTGCGCAGCGAGTACGTTATAGCAGTTACAGGTACGGTCAATAAAAGATCCGCCGCAGTGAATGAAAACCTAAAGACAGGTGATATTGAGATCATGGCAAAGGATATGCGCATACTGTCAGAGTCTCAGACGCCTCCTTTCCAGATCGAAGAGAATTCCAAGACCAACGAGGAGACAAGGCTTAAATACAGATATCTTGACCTTCGCCGTCCGGATATACAGCGCAATTTGATGCTCAGAAGCAAGGTTATGGGGCTCATGAGAGAGTTCATGAGTAAGGAAGGCTTTTTGGAGATCGAGACTCCCATATTGTGTAAGTCTACTCCTGAAGGCGCCAGGGATTATCTTGTTCCCAGCCGTATACACAACGGACATTTCTATGCTCTGCCACAGAGCCCGCAGCTCTTCAAGCAGCTTTTGATGGCCAGCGGATATGACAGATATTTCCAGATCGCCAGATGCTTCAGGGATGAGGATCTCCGCGCGGACAGACAGCCGGAGTTTACACAGGCAGATATGGAGCTCTCCTTCGTAGACATCGATGATGTCATTGAGGTAAATGAGAGACTCTTACAGTATATTTTCAAAGAGGCCATCGGATATGAGGCGACGATTCCGTTCCCACGCATGCCCTGGCAGGAAGCTATGGACAGATACGGTTCGGACAAGCCGGATACAAGATTCGGAATGGAGCTTAAAAATGTATCAGATGTAGTCAAAGGCTGTGGTTTTGGCGTATTCACGGGAGCGCTTGAGGCCGGCGGTTCGGTTCGCGGTATCAATGTAAAGGGACAGGCAGCAATGCCCAGAAAACGCATTGACAAGCTTGTGGAATTTGCTAAGGGATATGGAGCAAAGGGACTTGCATATCTTTGCATAAATGAGGACGGTACGTACAAGTCTTCCTTCGCAAAGTTTATGACTGAGGAAGAGCTTAAGGCACTGAGCAATGCCATGGAGGGAGAGCCGGGTGATCTCTTGCTTTTTGCCGCAGACAGGGATAAGATCGTATGGAATGTTCTCGGCGCCATAAGACTTGAACTGGGTGCCGAGCTTGGACTTATAGACGAGTCAAAATACAATTTCCTCTGGATCACCGATTTCCCGTTGTTGGAGTGGTCTGACGAGGAGAACCGTTTCATGGCTATGCACCATCCTTTCACCATGCCCAATGAGTCGGACTGGGACAGGATAGACAGCGATCCGGGCAGCGTCCGTGCGAAGGCTTACGACATAGTATTGAACGGAACAGAGCTGGGAGGAGGTTCGGTCAGGATCCACCAGCATGATATACAGGAGAAGATGTTTGAGGTATTGGGATTCACTCCCGAGAGGGCTCATGAGCAGTTTGGATTCCTGCTGGATGCTTTCTCATACGGAGTTCCGCCTCATGCAGGACTTGCTTACGGTGTGGACAGAGTAGTGATGCATATGCTCCATACTGACAACATCAGGGATGTAATAGCTTTCCCGAAGGTAAAGGATGCTTCGGATCTCATGACCGATGCTCCGGGAACAGTGGATGCTGCGCAGCTTGAGGAGCTTGGTATAGCTGTTGTGGCTGAGTCGTAAACAATTTATGGATTGCGTGGAAACAGGCTTTTGATCCATGGATCATATTTTACAGACGGGATTATTTCAAACAGGATTATTTCAGACGGGATGCGGACAGCGTCCCGTCTGTGAGTATGGAGATACTGTGAAAGATCCTGATCTTAATAAACTCAAAACACAGTATCTTGAATATGGCTTAAAATGGTACTATTCATAGCTGGTATCATGTGTGCGGCCGGAACCGGCTGAATATATGATGTGTATAGAAACAGTAGAATTGGTTCACAAGATAAAAGAGGTTACAGGATGAACATTATCATCGCGGGTTGCGGAAACATAGGGC
>JAEEGL012544363.1_pt1 | contig 15324 bp, 15 predicted proteins | sample 9134231 | NCBI WGS metagenome assembly JAEEGL01 (sample SAMN16246548, study PRJNA631951) | gut metagenome | biome: gut microbiome; feature: rumen; material: fiber-attached | host: Bos | place: Iran: Karaj | collected 2018-10 | reverse complement strand
TCGACGACGACGAGCCCGGTCACGCAGACAGACGTGGTTGCGGTGAACAGCGAGGTCAGAAACGGCGCGGATACACCGCTTTTTGCAGCAAACGGCAAAGAAAGCAGACCGGTTCCGATTGCAATCAAAAGAAGAAACCCGGTCGGAATGATCTGTGCGGAGGACAAAACGCGCCGCTTTATCATTGTACGCCCTTCCCGTCCGGTGGGACCGGACGATAATATATATTCTATTATAGCGGTCGCATGCGAGATTTGCAAGCCTTGCGGAAAAGCCGCGGGAAAAGTGTAAAAAGAAATATTGAATTTTCATCTTCTCCCTTGAATGACGCAGAAAAAAGAGGTATGATATTACGAATGGAAAAATGCGGCAGGAGGAACGGACGGCATGCCTGCGATCGGATGGTACAACGGAATATGCGGGAATCTTTCGGAGATGACAATTCCGATGAACGATCGCGCCGTTTATTTCGGCGACGGCTGCTACGAGGCGTGTCTTGCGGTCGGTACGCGTGCATTTGCGCTTTCACGGCATCTTGACCGGTTCGAGCACAGCCTGAAGGGGTTGTCCATTCCGTTTTGCCCGGATCGGGACGCGTTTATCCGGACGCTTACCGACTGCCTTGCGGCGGCAAACGAGACGTGTTCGGTGCTTTACTGGCAGGTCTCCCGCGCAACGGCACAGCGTACGCACGCGTTTCCGACGGGAGAAACCGCGCCGAATCTTCTGATTACCGTGACGCCGAAAAAGCTCGCAGCGCCGGAGCAGACGATGAAGCTCGTTACGACGGAGGATATCCGCTATGCGATGTGCGACGTCAAGACGCTGAACCTGATTCCGAACGTACTTGCAAACGAGCACGCGAGAAGGTGCGGTGCGGACGAGGCAATCTTTGTTCGGGACGGATTCGTGACCGAGGGATCGCACACGAACGTTCATATTCTGAAAGACGGCGTTCTGTATACGCATCCGACGGACAACCGGATTCTGCCGGGCGTGACCCGCGCGATCCTGCTTGAGCTTTGCGCCGGGCTTTCGGTTCGCGTGTCGGAACAGGCGTTTTCAAAGGACGCGCTGTTTTCCGCAGACGAGGTTCTGGTTACTTCGAGCACACTCGGGGTACGCCGCACAGCGGCGGTGGACGGGACTGCGGTCGGCGGAAGAGACCCGGGGCGGTTTTTGATGATCCGGAATGCGTACGATCATCTTTTTTCTGAGGAAATGAGGGTATGAAACGGGAGAAAACGGAAGCGGAAGCAGCGCATCGCGAACAATCGCTTTGGTTTGGGATCCTGCGGGTTGTGCTGCCGCTGTTTGCGGCGGTGCTTGCAGGATTGTTTGTGTTGGTTTGCGCCATCTACGGACGCGCACGCTCGTCGCTTACGATCGAACTGGGTGAGGACACGCCCGAAGCGTCCGCGTTTCTGCGAAAGGAAACGGATGCCGCCTCCTATCTGACACAGCCGGAAGCGCATTACCGGAAACCGGGCAATTACCGCCTTACCGTTCACACCCGCACCATGGATATTCCGGTCACACTCTGCGTGAAGGACACGGTCGCGCCGAAAGCGACCGCAATAGAAACGACCGTTCCGGCGAACGTCACGCTGACGCCGGACAAGCTCGTCAAAAATCTCCGGGATCAGAGCATCGTGAAGATCTCGTTCGAGACCGCGCCGACGTTCGGAACGATCGGCGATTACGACGCCGTCGTTCTGCTCGAGGATGAGAGCTGCAACCGGACGCGCGTGGACGTTCCGGTTCATGTACGCGTTGCAAGGGAAGCGCTGACGCTTGAGGCAGGCAGTTCCGTTCCGGAACAAACCGCATTTCTGATCGGTGAATACCGGGACGTCGACATGACGGAGATCACCGAATCAATGATGCACGAGCCCGGCGACTACCGGATCCGCATCGTTGCGGACGGAATCGAAACGGAAACGATGCTCACGGTGCAGGACACGGTCCCGCCGACGGCGAACGGCACAACCTGCATCGTTCTGCCGGGCGAGGACGTGACGCCCGAAATGCTGTTCACCGATCTGAAGGATGAGACGGAAGTTTTGGCTGCGTTCGTCACAAAACCGGATCCGGAACTCCGCATGCCGCAGACGGTTGAGGTAAAGCTGACGGATCTCGGCGGCAATGAGGCGACCGTCACATCGACCGTGCTGTTCTCCGGCATTGAGCCGATCGAGATCGAGGCGCGCACCGCGCCGCTCACGGTTTCGGAGCTGCTGGAAGGCGATGAAGCGTCCGATGCGGCGCTGACCGGACCGTTCATCCCGAGCGTGCCGGGTTCGCACCTGATCCCGGTAACGATCAACGGACAGGAAAACATTGCGGTGGTCAATGTGAAAGATACGACGCCGCCGGACGTTGCCGTGAAAAAAACGACGGGATATACGAACACGCTGCTGGAGCCCGAGGCGTTCGTTTCCGTAAACGACGTGACGGAAACGGAGATCCGCTTTGCCGAGGAGCCGGACTGGACGAAAGAAATGCAGGAGGTCACGGTCATAGCAACCGACGCAGGCGGAAACAGCGTTGAAAAACGCTTCACGCTGAAACTGAAACCCGATACCGAAGCGCCGGTCCTGTACGGCGTGAAAAACCGGTTCTGCTATGTCGGAGAGCCGGTGGCATATCTTGCCGAGGTCTCAGCAGTGGACAACTGCGACGGTGAGGTCAAGGTAGAGGTCGACGCATCGAACGTCAACGAATCCAGACGCGGGAATTACCGTGTAACCTACCGGGCGACGGACCGCGCCGGCAATACGGTCAGAAAGACGGTAACATTCAAATTCATCCGCGCAAAGGTCGACGATGACGAAGCGCAGGCGGTTGCGGAAAAAACCATCAAAAAGATTTTTACGGACGATATGACGCTTGCCGAACAGATCGAAGCGATCTTCGATTATGTGCATACGCACATACGTTATACTCCGAAGTCCAACAAACAGGATTGGCGCAGTGAAGCGGTTCGCGGTCTGACCACAGGAAGAGGCGATTGCTTTACGTCCTGTTCCGCGGCGCGCCTGCTGCTTGAGCAGACGGACGCACAGATTATGAGCGTGCAGCGCGCGGGCGCCAATACGCACCATTACTGGCTGCTCGTCAACATCGGCACCGGCTGGTACCATTATGATCCGAGCTGTGTCGGCGCATCGAGACGCCGCTGCTTCATGTGGACGACCGAGCAGACCAGAAAAGTCAGCAAAACCTACTGGGGATTCAACGCGTCGCTGTATCCGCCGGTCGCCACCGAGCCGTATAACGGAGGGAAATGAGATGAAAACGGTCCTTGAATATCTGGATCTCCGGCTGAAAAACGCGCCGGACAAACCGATGTTCTGCGGCGACGGAGAGACGCTGACGGTTTCGGACGCTGCTGCCCGTTCCGATGCGATCGGCTCCGCGCTCTTAAGACGCGGCGCGGACCGTGAACCGGTTCTCGTGTTTATGAAACGTTCCCCCGCGATGATCGCGGCATTTTTCGGCATATGGAAGGCGAATTGCTTCTATGTGCCGGTCGACGCGGAGATGGGGGAGACGCGCATTCGTTCGATCCTCGATCGCGTGCAGCCGCGGTTTGCGGTCAAGGACGGTTCCGCGGACGCGCTGCTTGCGGCATGCGGTTTTCAGGGCAAAGCACTCGATGCGGACACGCTTCTTTCCGAACCGGCAGACGCCGCCGCGCTCGATGCTGCAAAGGCAAGACGGCTCGATTCCGATCCGGCATATCTCGTGTTCACGAGCGGCAGCACCGGCGCGCCGAAGGGCGTCGTGGGCGTGCACCGCGCCGTGCTCGACTATGCGGGGCAGATCACCGCTGCGCTGAAGGCGGACGAGACGGACGTGTTCGGCATGCAGGCGCCGCTCTATGTGGATGCCTGTCTCAAGGAGATCCTGTCCGCGCTGAAGTGTGGCTCGAGCGTCGTGCTCGTGCCGAAAAAGCTGTTTATGACGCCGGTTCCGCTGGTGGAGTTTTTGAATGCGAACCGGATCACGACGCTATGCTGGGTCGTGCCTGCGCTGACGCTGATTTCCGCGCTGCACACGTTCGACGCAGTCGTGCCGCGGTATCTCAAAACCGTTGCGTTCGGCAGCGAGGTCATGCCGCCGAAGCAGCTTCGCATCTGGAGAGAACATGTTCCGGCGCGCTACCTCAACCTGTACGGTCCGACCGAATGCACCGGCATGTCGTGCTGCTATGAGGTCGACCGCGACTTTGCGGACGGCGAGCGCGTTCCGATCGGACGCGCGTTCGACAATGCGGAGATCTTTCTGGTCGATGAGAACGGCAGACGCGCAGACGAGGGCGAGATCCATATCCGCGGCACGTCGGTCTGTTACGGCTATTTCCGCGATCCGGAACGTACAAAAAACGCGTTCGTGCAGAATCCGCTGCAGTCCGATTATCCGGAGACGGTCTATCGCACCGGCGATCTCGGACGGTTCAACGAACGAGGCGAGCTGGAGTTTCTCGGGCGCAGGGACGATCAGATCAAGCACATGGGGCACAGAATTGAGCTCGGCGAGCTCGAGGCTGCGGCAAGGACGATCGACGGGGTCAATGCCGCATGCGCGGTGTTCGATCGTGAACGAAGCGTCCTCGGACTCGTCTATACCGGCACGGCGGACCGCCCTGCGCTGCAAAACGCGCTGAGAGGAAAGCTGCCAGAGTATCTGCTGCCGAAGCGCATGGCGTGCGTCGGGGCGATTCCGCTGACCGAAAACGGCAAGACCGACCGTAAGGCGGCGGCAAAACTATTATTCCGATAAGGAGAGGGTATGGAACAGCTGTTGGGCATTCTGCGGGAGATGCATCCGGAGACGGATTTTGAAACCGAAACAAACCTGGTCGACGACGGCATTCTTGCTTCGTTCGACATCGTTATGCTGATTACGCGGATTGAAGAGGAATTCGACGTCGTGATTCCGGCGAAGGATATCGTGCCGGAGAACTTCAATTCGGCAAACGCGCTCTATGCGCTGATTCAAAAGATCGCGGAACAGGACGACTGAGATGCTGTTTCCCTCGTGGGCGTTTCTCCTGTTTCTGGCGGTACTCGTGCCCGTGTACTTTCTGGTGCCGAAACGGATCCAATGGATCGTGCTGCTGCTTGCAAACGCAGTTTTCGTCTGCTTTGCAGGAGTTTTGGGCGCGGTCTTTCTGGTCGTGACGGTCATCACGGTCTACGCCGCGACGCGCATGTTCGACGCGTCGTTTGCCCGTCAGAAGGAAACGCTTGCCGCCATGAAGGCGACGCACACGAAGGAGGAGCGGAAGAGCATGCGGCTGCGCTTTGAAAAGCGGCGGCGCATTGTGCTGGTCCTGACGCTTGTTTTGAACTTCGGGATCCTGTTCGCGCTGAAGTACGGCGCGGCGATCGGCAGAATTTCGGCAAATCTGTTCGGCACCGAAGCGTTCGGACAGGAGCTTGCGCTCACAATGGGCATTTCGTTCTATACGTTTTCGACCGTGGGCTATCTGTTCGACGTCTACCGCGAGTCGATCCCGGCGGAAAAGAACCCCTTCCGGCTCGCATTGTTCACGTCGTTTTTCCCGCTTCTGGTGCAGGGACCGATCACCCGGTTCGAAACCGTGGGACGGGAGCTTTCAAAACCGCACTCGTTCGACGGACGGCGATTTCTGTCCGCAAGCCTCCGGATCGCATGGGGCTACTGGAAAAAACTGATCGTCGCCGACCGCCTGCTCGTTGCGGTGAGAACGCTCTGCGCAAAGCCGGACGCGTACCGCGGCGGATTCATTCTTGTTGAGATGCTTCTGTACGCCGCGTGTCTCTACGCGGACTTTACCGGCGGCATCGACATCACGATCGGCGTCGGCGAGATGCTGGGCGTCACGGTCGAGGAAAACTTCTTCCGCCCGTATTTTTCCAAAAACATCGCCGAATATTGGCGGCGTTGGCATATCACGCTCGGCGAATGGTTCAAGCGCTATGTCTATTATCCGCTGTCGGTTTCAAAGCCGATGCGCGATCTCTCGAAGAATACGCGGCGGTTCGGCGCGGGCGTGTCCCGGCGTGTCCCGGTGTATCTTGCGACGATCCTCGTGTGGGCGCTGACGGGCATCTGGCACGGCAGCAATCTGACGTTCCTCGTATGGGGACTTCTGAACGGCGTTGTGATCCTGCTCTCCGAGGAGCTGAAGCCGCTTTACGCGCGGTTTCACGCAAGGTTTCCGAAGCTCACGGAAAGCACATTCTACCGCGGGTTTACGGTGATCCGCACGGTGCTGCTTCTGTCGTCGCTGCGCATCCTCGACTGTTACGATTCGGTCGGCAAGGCGTTTTCCGCGTTCTTCTCGATGTTTACGACGTGGAACTGGGGCGCGGTTGTAAACGGCGGAATACAGTCGCTGGGGCTCAGCTGTACGGATTATGCGATCGCGTTCCTCGGCGTGCTTGCAATGTTTACGCTTTCGATGGTGCAGAGAAAAGGCGCGATCCGGAAGCGCATCATGAAACGCGGTACGGTGTTTTCCGTCTGCGTGCTGCTCGTGCTGATCGGCACGATTCTGATCTTCGGGCGCTACGGCTTCGGCTTCGACGCCTCGCAGTTCATCTATAACCGGTTCTGATATGAAACGAAAAGGATTCACCGTCATCGGCATACTGCTTTGCTGCATCGTGTTTTCCGGAGCGCTTTACGCGGTCTCGCGCCTCGTCGTGCCGAAATATCACGATACGCTGATCGAGGGACATCTCTCGGGAGAGTATTACCGCGAGACGACGGATCACGACGTGCTGTTCATCGGCGACTGCGAGGTGTTCGAGCACTTTTCGCCGGTGATCCTGTACAACGAATACGGCGTCACATCCTATATCCGCGGCGGCGCGCAGCAGCTTGTATGGCATTCGTACGGCTTTCTGGAGGACGCGCTGAAAACCGAAACGCCGAAAGTTGTCGTGTACAACGTTCTTGCGCTCAAATACGGCGAACCGCAATCCGAAGCATACAACCGCCTTGCGCTGGACGGCATGCGATGGGGAAAAGCGAAGATCGGCACAATCCGGGCGGGCATGACCGAGGGCGAGGATTTCATGAGCTATGTCTTTCCGCTGCTGCGGTATCACGATCGCATCGATAAGCTGACGAAAGAGGACGTTCGGTACTGGTTTTCGGACGGCGATCCGGTTTCGCTGAAAGGATACGTCATGCACGCGGGCGTCGATCCGGCGACGGAGGTGCCGCAGGAACGGTACGATCCCAAGCTCCCGGAAAGCAGCATGACATGGCTTTCAAAGATGGCGGATCTGTGCGAAGCGCACGGGATCGCGCTGGTTCTGATCAAATCGCCGTCGATCTATCCCGTGTGGCATGCGGAGTGGGACGCCGAGATCGAAGCGTTTGCAAAATCGCGCGGATTGCGGTATGATAATATGATCGCGGAAAACGACGCGATCGGCATCGATATGCAGACCGATACCTACGATCAGGGACAGCATCTGAATCTGGACGGCGCGGAAAAGCTGACACGCTGGTTCGGGGCGGTCCTGAAAAACGAATACGGTCTGAAAGATCATCGCGGCGAATCGGCATATGACTCGGATTACGCAAAGCTGACCGAACGCTGCGAACAAGAAAAACTACGGTTGCAAACGGAGGGAAACTGATATGAAACGAACGGCGATTCTGATGCTCGCATTGCTTTTGCTCGCGGCGATCGGATGCGGATCGAACGTGCAGACGGACGATCCGAACGTCGTCTTTGTGGATCCGAACGCGGTACACGGCGGCGAATACGGCGCGCTGTATTTTGAGTCGAACGGCGTGCAATTCGGCATCTATGACGAGACGGAAGCGGTGCTTACCGCTCTTCCGGCGTACCGCAGCACGTTTACGGGCAAGTCGTGCGCGTTCGAAGGCGAGGACGTGAGCTATTTCTACGCGGGATTTGCGATCACATCCAATGTGATCGACGGCGTCGGCCGCATCACGGGGATCACCGTTTCGGACGACACCGTGAAAACACCGCAGGGACTCTATATCGGCATGCCGGAGGAGGACGCTGCCGCGGCGTTCCCCGCGCTCAGGGATGCGGACTGGAACCTGGTCGACGGCACGGCGATGCTGACCGTCGTGATCGCAGACGGTGCGGTCAAAGAGATCGTGTACAGCCCGGCGATCGCCGAAGACTGAGTATGAAGAAACGGATCCTCGTCATCTGGCTTGCCTGCGTTCTGCTTCTGGCGTGCGGAACGGACGGTGCAGATGCAGCGCTTTCGTCTCAAGAGCCCGCGCCGGCGGAAATGCCGAAGCAGACCGAGCCTCCGAACGAGGTCGAAGTCATCATCCCGGTGGTCGAGACGCCTGCGCCGACGCCGACCCAAACGCCGGAACCCACGCCGACGCCGGAGCCGACACCGACGCCGGAACCCACGCCGGACCCGACGCCGGAACCGACGCCGACCCCTTCCGGGCTGTTGGGCGGACGGTTCGCCGAGAAGTTCTCCGATACGCCGATCCTGGAGGAACGCAGCTACCGCGGCAAGTCGATCGGCATAACGATCGAATCGTTCACCGAGACAAACAAAAAGAAAGAGACGACGACCTACTACGTCGCCGATATCTATGTGCAGGACGTCACGTCAATCCGCACGGCGGCGGCGAACGGCGATTTCACGAAGCGATATACCAAGGAAGTCGAGGTGATCGCCAGGAACGTCGGCGCGCTGCTGGCGATCGACGGTGACACGTATTCGCATCTGAAGGACGGCATCGTGATCCGGAACGGCGAGCTGTATCGAAAAAAACTGACCAAGAAGACGGATATCTGCGTGCTGTACCGCGACGGGCGCATGGAAACGAAGAAGTGGGGGACGTTCACGCTGGACGAGATCCTTGCTTCCGATCCGTGGCAGGCATGGAGCTTCGGTCCCGCGCTGCTGGATGAGGACGGCCACGCCATGACGATCCGTCACCGGCTTTCCTATCAGAACCCGCGCGCGGTGATCGGATACTATGAACCCGGACACTATTGTTTTGTGATCGTCGAGGGACGTCTGAAAGGCATGACGGAGGGAATGACGTTCGACCGTTTGAGCCAGCTGATGGAGGAACTCGGCTGCAAAGCCGCGTACAACCTTGACGGCGGCGCGTCTGCGGTCATGTACTGGGTGGACGGAATCATTTCAAAGTGCAGCAACAAGGGACGCACGGTCAGCGACATCATTTATCTTCTGCCGGAAACAGAGGAGCCAGAATCGACCGAAGCGCCGGACACTGCCGGACAGGATGAAACGACCGCACCGGAGGAAACACCGGAGGGATGAGACGGCGCCATAGAGCCGGAACAGACAAAGAAAACGAGGCGCATGATATGAAAATGACAGGAAAACGCACAGCCGCTCTGCTGCTTGTGAGTCTGCTGCTGTTCATCGGCTGCACACCGGACCGGACGGAACCGGAAACGACGCTGCAGCCCGAGCAGGACCCCGAAACGGCGGAAGTGGTGCTGACGATTGCGCCGGCCGCTGTCCCCACGGACGTACCGACGCCCGAACCGACGGAAGCGCCGACGCCGACGCCTTCGCCGACGCCGACGCCCGAACCGACCGCAACGCCGGTTCCGGATCCCGCGGCAAAGGAATGGACCGCGCAGAACGGTGCATTCAGGCTGTCCCTGAAATCGGACGGCAGTTTTGAAACGACCTACGGCGACCGGCAGGCAGCCGGCACGTATACCGCTGCGGACGGATTTCTGACCTTTATCGACGGAAACGGACGCACCGACACCGTTCCCTATACCACGGACGGTCTGACGCTGACCGTCGCATTTCCGGGACAGAGTCTGCTCGTGCTGAAAACGGCGGAACAGGAAGGTTTCCGTACGGAGCCGGAACCGATGGGCAGTGCCGCACCGGACGGGGCGGACGCGCCCGAGATTGCGTTTGCGTACGTGAACGACGCGATTGTAACCGTTGAACTGAAGAACGGCGCGATCGCGGAAGACTATTGCTTTACATGCCTTTCTACGCCGCCGTCGGAACAGTCCTTTGACTGGATCCCGGTACACGCGTCCGTATTCCGCGTATTCAAATACGACGGACAGTACAATATCTTCGTGCGCGACGAACAGGGACGCGTCAGCGCACCGTATCCGATCAATGTCGTCTCCGGCTATACCTATATCATTCGGTCCGAAGGACTGACCTGGCTGAAAACGCCGCTTGCCGAAACGGTCGAGGCGGCGGGAAGCTCGGTGGATCAGCTGAATGACGCGATTACGCGGGATATCGCCGAGGCGGGTTTCTATACGCGCGAAGGCGGTGTAACGTCGGCGGTTTCCGCGGTCTCGCACATGGCGGAGCTCGGTTATTCGATCCCGTATCAGGGCGGCGGCAAATATCAGGACGAACACGAATGGGGGCTGAACCCGGAGTGGGGCGCCAGGCTGAAGTTCCCGACCAAGGATGGCAACGGCACGTATTACTATACGGGCATGCAGTGCGTCGGTTCCATCACATGGGCGATGAAACAGGCGGGGCTGAACACCAACAACGCGGCGACGGGCTGGCAGATCGGCAAGCTCGGCGCGGTCAATCGCAGCAATGACAACAAGATCAAGTGCGAACGTGCGCGCAGCGGAGACTTCATTCAGGTCAATTCGCATTATGAGCTGATCGTCGACCGGCTCGACACCGACGGCGACGGCGAATCGGATTCGTTCCTGCTGTATGAAATGTGCGCGCCGCATCTGACGTTTTTGATCCTGACGTTCCGCAATGTGCGCGGCAGACAGTTCTTCAACATGGACGGCGTGTACAACAACACCGGAAGGCTGAGCGGCAAAAACCGGTTCTGGCAGACCTACTGGATCCCGACCGAAGCGATGCCGGAACGCATGCAGACCGCATACGCCGCAGCGGATCAGAACCGTGCGCTCGACCGGCTGATGCGCGCGACCGGACTGGTCGGCGCGGAGGAGCATTCGATCGTCGGATAAGAATCGACAAAAAGAGGGTGTCAGGAAACACGAAAGTTACCTGATACCCTCTTTTGCTTATCCCGTGTTCAGCGATACCGTTCTTCGATCATCGCATGCAGCGTTTCTTCTTCCACGCCGAGCGCTTTTGCGTCGGCAATCAGCGCATCTACCGCTGCGGAAAGGCGTTCGTCGACCCGGGTCTGCCGGTGCGCTTCATTGAGCTGCGCCACAAAGCATCCGCTGCCCGTGCGAGTGACAAGGAACCCGTCGCGCTCAAGCATTTCCCACGCGCTGCGCACGGTGATCATGGAAACGCCGAGTTCCTTGCTGACCGTTCGGATCGGCGGAAGCGGTGTGCCGGGGGAAAGCTTCCCCGAAAGCACATCGCTTGCGATCTGTTCATATAACTGTCGGTAGATCGGCGTCTTGTCGTTCGGATTGACGGAAAGTCTCATTGCACATCGACCCGTTCGTAGCGCTTGACGGAGATCTTCGCCGCAAGCAGGGTACACACCGCATAGATCAAGAGCGCTGCGCCGAACAGGATGCCCTGCACGGTCCATGCTTTCGCGGGATCCTGCGCTTTGATCGGCATGCGGTCGATGTTCTCCGCGATGAAGCGGAAGAACGCGGGAACCGATTCATTTCCCGCCATCGCGCCGGAGGCGATCATCAGACCTTCGACCAGCATCAGCCAGATCCAAACACCGATCGCACCCTTCAGGAACGCCGAACCCGCCTTATAGCCGGTCTTATAATAGCTCGGCAGGAAGATCAGGTTGAAGATCGCAAACAGCACGAGCGCAAAGGCAAGGAGCGAAAGGCTGTGATCCGTGCCGCCTGCGTTGCCCTTCTCAACGTCCATCGCAACGAGCGCAAACGCGCACATGCCCGCCATCAGAAGAAGGTCGATCGCCTGAATGAGAACGACAAAGCGCACGCGCGCCCGGACCGCCTGCGCCTTAGAAACCGGCAGCATCGCGGTGTACATCGCGTCGCCGTTTTCACGCGAAGTCTGGAAGATGAAGAAGATCGCGTTGCAGACGAAGAAGCAGGAAACGAGATACGGATAGCTCGGGATCAGCAGCATTAGAACGAGCCCGAGATAGATGAATACCGTCGGGTGCAGACAGAGCTTAAACTCTTTATTCAGCAGCGCTTTCATGGCCGTCCTCCTTTTCCGTGTAGATCATAATGGATTCCATATCCGCGGGGGCGATCTTTAAGCCCTCGGCTGCTTCCGCGTCCTCGCGGCGCATCAGTCCCGTAAAGCCGAACGCATGCGCGCGATAACCGATCATATCGGGGCGGTACTGTTCAAGCTGCTCCGCTTCGCCGGACACGAGCCGGTAGGCGTCCTTGAAACTGTCCGCGTCGGTCGAGGCAAGGATCCTGCCGCCCTTGATGTATGTGATGTAGTCCGCGCACTTCTCGAGGTCCGAGATGATATGCGTCGAAAACAGGATGCTGTGCTCGCCGTCCTGGATGATGTCGCGGAAGATGTCCAGGAGTTCATCGCGGGAGACGGGGTCGAGCCCGCTCGTCGGTTCGTCCAGAATCAGCAGCTTTGCGTTGTGCGACAGCGCAAGCGCCAGGGCGAACTTGACCCGCATGCCCTGACTGAGCTCGGAGACTTTCTTCTCGGGATCGAGCGAGAAGCGCCGGAGAAGCTTTTGATACCGATCCTCGTCCCATTCCTCATAGAACGCCTTCGTTACCGCGGTGATCGCCCTGAGCTTTTTGCGCTTATAGTAGTTGAACTCGCCGAGCACCAGACCGATGCGCTTTTTGCAGGCGGTTTCGTTCGCCCAGATGTCCTGCCCCTCGAACAGCACCGTGCCGCCGTCTGCGTGAACAAGGTTCAGTATGCTTTTGATGGTCGTGGTTTTACCCGCGCCGTTGCGTCCGATGAAGCCCATGATGCTGCCTTCTTCGACGTCGAAGCTGACATTGTCCAAAAGAAAGCCCGGATATGCTTTGCGGAGCTCTTTGATTTCGAGAATCTTCATGTGCCCTCCTTAATTGTACTTACTGTGCATACACAATTATAACGATTTATACACGGTTGTCAAGAGGATATTTCAAAAAACTTCGTTGACTTTGCGCCGCGCGTTCTATATAATCGAAAAAAAAGAAACAAAAGGAGAAATGGTTTGATGGCATTTTGCAAAAACTGCGGCGCCGAATTGCAGGACGGCGTCAAATTCTGCGGAGAATGCGGCGCGCGCGTCAATTCGGAAACGCCGGTTCCCGTCCGTCAGGCGACAGTTTCACCGGCGGAGGAACAGCCGGCAATCCCGCAGCCGGTCTGGGCGCAATTCGTTGGACAGACAGAGGGACAGCCGAACGGTTATACCGCTCCGCAGACGTTTTACGTGCCGAAGCGTCCCTTGGGCAAGGGCGGCGGCGTGACGATGATCGTATTCGGAGCGATCATGATTACGATCTTCTTAATCAGTGCGATCAGCATCATTTCGGAAGGAATGGGTCGCAGATACTACAGCAGCGGGGACATCGCCGCTCCGGTTTTGGCGCTTACATTGACGCTCTTTGCAGGCGGTCTGCTTCTTCTGCTGTTCGGCATTCGGAAGATCAAAAATGTCAACCGGTACAACGCAAACCTGTAAACCGATCGTCGTACCGGCATCAAACATCGCAGAGTGCGGTATACTGGAATCAAAACAACGGAGGATTTCATTATGAAAAAATGGATTGCTGTTCTGCTTGCAGCGCTGCTGCTGATGTCCGCGGGATGTATACATTCTCATACAGAACAAAACGCTGCGGCAGATAACGAACCGGCGGAGACCGAAACCGCCGAAAACACGCCGGCCGAACAGAACACGCCGGAGCCCGCAGAACCGCAGGGCGAGGCGGATCTTTCCTTCGATACGGTGACGGTCTTCGGCGATCCGATCGACTCGAAGAATCTGCATGAATACGATCTCGTTATGGTAAACTGCTGGGCGGAGTGGTGCGGTCCGTGCGTCGGCGAAATGCCGGAGCTCGAACGCATCCATCAGGAGTTCCCGAACGTACTGCTGCTCGGTGTGCTTTCGTTTTCAAACAGCATGGAAAGCGCAAAGGCGACGATCGGGGATACCGGCGTCACGTACCCGGTGATCGAACCTGCCGGAACGCTTGTCAATCTTGTCAATCGCTTTGACGCCATTCCGGCGACGATGTTCTTCGACAGCACCGGCAAAGAGATCGCGCAGCCGGTCGTCGGCAGTCGGAGCTACGAGGAATGGAAAGCGATCATTGAGGATCTGCTCCCGTGAAGCGCAGTATACAAATCGGAATCCTGACCGTGCTCGTCGTGACGGGCACGGCTTTTCTGCTGTGCGGGATCTTTTTCAATCAGGTCTCGTCCGTTTTGAACAAAGCGACGCATATTTGTCTGGAGTGTATCGGCATTGGCTAAGGCAAAACGAGTAAAGGGCGAGTGGAAGCGGCTGACCGTGCAGGCGGCGGCGTTCCTCCTCCAGAATCCGAAACTGCATCATTTCTTCCTCGGTACGATCGAACAGGGCAAAACAAAAGCCGTCTGCGTGCCGGGGCTGAATTGCTATTCCTGTCCGGCGGCGATCGGCGCGTGCCCGATCGGTTCGCTGCAGGCGTCGCTTTCCGGCGGGTATAAAAAGCCCGCGTTTCCGTTTTACGTGCTCGGGTTCCTGCTGTTGTTCGGGCTCGCGCTCGGACGCTGGATCTGCGGCTGGCTATGTCCGTTCGGCTGGGTGCAGGACCTCATTTACCGCATCCCGTTCTTCAAAAAACTGCGAACATTCCCGTATGAGAGATTCCTTCGGTGGCTCAAGTACGTTGTACTCGGCGTACTCGTGATCGGACTGCCGCTGCTTTCCGCGTTCAAAGGCGTGCTCGTGCCGTATTTCTGCAAATATCTGTGCCCGTCCGGCACGCTGTTCGGCGGGATCCCGCTTGCGATCACGAAATACGGCTCGCAGACCGGCTTTGCTTTCTGGTGGAAGGTCGGCGTGCTCGCGGCGATCTTGCTGGTCGGACTGCTCATTTCGCGCCCGTTCTGCCGCTATCTGTGTCCGCTCGGCGCGATCTACGGACTCTTCAACCGGATCGCGCTCGTACACCTCGACTATGCTTCCGGTAAGTGCGTAGACTGCGGCAAGTGCGAAACGGTCTGCCCGATGGGCATCGACCCGACGAAGCAATTTAACTCCGCGGAGTGCATCCGCTGCGGACGCTGCGCGCGCGCATGCCCGACCGATTCACTCATCGTGCGCTTCGGCCTGCGGATGAACGACGATTCTCACAAAAAATCTACAATATAATGCTTGCAAAATCTGCAAAACGTGATAGGATAGCAGGCGAACAAACGACGGGGGTTCCCC
>JAEEGL015220394.1_pt1 | contig 15325 bp, 9 predicted proteins | sample 9134231 | NCBI WGS metagenome assembly JAEEGL01 (sample SAMN16246548, study PRJNA631951) | gut metagenome | biome: gut microbiome; feature: rumen; material: fiber-attached | host: Bos | place: Iran: Karaj | collected 2018-10 | reverse complement strand
GACAGTGACGCCTTCAGAATTCCGTTTTTATTATATGTATTCCGAGACGCCAATGCAAGTGAAACCGTGCTCGGCAACTGAAATCGTCTGAATGGCATCTGAAGCAAGGCGAATGGCTTTTTCGACGCGCTGTCTTTTTCCATACGAAAAAAAACACCCGAAACGAAGAAACGCGAAACGGCAGGAAACGGGGGACAGCGACGCTCCGGGCAGCGCGTCCGGTTGCGTTGCGTCTCCTCTATGTGCTAAACTGTATCTGTAGTCTCCACATCATACGGCCTTTCCTTCGGCCTGGAAACCATTGCCGGGCGGAGAAGGCAGACGCGCGGAGACTCGCACATTGCAATGGGGAGGGATTTTCCATGCCATCATCCAAACCGAACCGGACCATTTTTTCCTTTGAAGTATTCCCGCCGAAGCGGGATATGCCGCTGGATACGATCTATAAGACGCTGGACGAGCTGACCGACCTGGAGCCGGACTTCATCAGCGTCACCTGCGGCGCCGGCGGCTCCTCTGACGGCTCCAACCACCGGACAATCGAACTGGCGGCGTCCATCCAGAACAAGTACCACCGGGAGGGCATCGCCCATCTGCCCTGCATCAATTTCACGAAGGACGACGTACTGGATATGCTGGACGAACTGGACAAAAACGGCGTCCGCAAAATCCTGGCGCTGCGCGGCGACCGGGCGGAGGGCATCACGCCGAAGCAAGATTTCCGCTACGCCAGCGACCTTATCGCCTTCATCCGCGACCGCTCCGGCAGCCGGTTCCAGATCTTCGCCGCCTGCTATCCCGAGGGCCATATCGAGGCGCCGAACCTTGATACCGATATCCGCAATCTGAAGCAGAAGGTCGAGGCGGGCACCGACCGGCTGATCACGCAGCTTTTTTTCGACAACGAATACTTCTACGAGTTCATGGAAAAGGCGGACAAGGCCGGCATCCACGTCCCGGTGGAGGCGGGCATCATGCCGGTGACGAACAAGAAGCAGATCGAGCGCATGGTCACGCTCTGCGGCGCGACACTCCCCCGCAAGTTCCAGCGAGTGCTGGCGAAGTACGAATCGAAACCCGAAGCCCTGCGCGACGCCGGCATCGCTTTCGCTACCGAGCAGATTGTCGACCTTCTGGCCCATGGCGTGGACGGCATTCATCTCTATACCATGAACAATTCCTTCATCGCCCGCCGGATCAGCGAGACAATCAGCACGCTCCTCTGAGCGCTGCCCATTCATACGAACCGAAAACGTATCTCAGAAAACAATGCCTCAATTGGAAAGTTAACTTCTGCATTCGGCAATGAACCAACCGGAACTCACTTTCCCCAAAACAAGGATAGAGTTTACTTTCCCGAAAATATGGGTATCCACAGGCGGCACTTTGCAGTGTCGCCTTTTGCTTTTTTTATAAATTTCAAATGCAACCCGGAATTAACAGGAATCTATTTCCCGAACTGTTCGCTCATGCTCGCGTTCCTGCGGGCACGGACCGCGCTTTGCGGCCATCCGTAAAAAACGGAGCCCCCTGTATCAGGAGGCTCCGTTTTCTTTTCCTGTGAAATAAACTACCGTTCCTGTCTTTTCCACGGCTTTTCCGGGGGGGCACCGGCTACACCCTGGGCAATAATGCCAGGATCGCGTCGTAATCGAACTGCACCGCGGCGTCCTTCAGCTTCCCGTAAAGCTCGCTCCGGGCCTCCGGGATGCGGTACGATTCCATTTCAGCGAAGATGGTCTCCAATCGTTCGGTGTCCATTTCTTCCGCCGCCGAACGGATCTCCTCCAGCATACCCTCTATGAGCGCCTCGTCCGCCTCGGGCTTTCCCTCGTCTGTCTCCTCTTCCACGAAGACCTCCGACAGCGGACCCTTGAAACTCCGGAATTCTTCCATGAATTCCTCATGATGGGTCCGGATAAACTCGACGTTTCCGTTCTTGCCGGCGTGTTCCAGAAGCTGCGCCTCATCACCAAAGACCGCTGCCCCGATGAGCCGGGCCGAGCTTTTCAACGCGTGGACCTTGATGGTATAGTCCTTCCAGTTTTCCGCCGCGTAATAGCCTTCGATCTCGTCGGCTTTTTCCTCCAGCGATTCGTAGAAGATTTTCAAAAGCGGCAGGTAGTCGTCGGCCGATCCGCTGTTCTGAATGCCCAGGGAAAGGTCTATCCAGTCCTGCCCCCGAAGCGGCGCCAGGATTTCAGGAATCTCCGCCGCGTTCGCCGGCTCCGTACCTCCCTCACCTGCCGCCTCGATCTTTTCCTTCGGCAGATATGCCAGCAGCAAATCCTCCAGCTTGCCGGAATCGACGGGCTTAGCCAGGTAGTCGTCGAAGCCCGCTTCGATGTACTGCTCCCGGGCGCCGGAGATGGCGTTGGCGGTCAGGCAGACGGCCGGCGTTTCGAGGTTAAGCCCGCCCGTCTGATTACGCAGCTCATGCAACGTCTCGATGCCATCCTTGTTCGGCATCATGTGATCGAGGAAAATCATGTCGTATTTCCTGCCTTGCAGCAGCGCAAGTCCCTCGTCACCGTTGTTGGCCGTGTCAATCCGGATCCCAGTCCGCTTCAGCAGGCTCCGGAACACCTTCAGGTTCATCGGGTTGTCGTCCACCACCAGGACCAATGCCTCCGGCGCCACAAATTTCTCCCGGTACTTCCTGTGTCTGCGCATCACGGCGTCATGATGGGACGCCTTGTAATCGCCCAGCCGGTCTTGATGGTCGGCCACGCGCTGCCGCAGCGCGAAGGAAAAGGTGGAACCTTCACCGTAGGTACTTTCCACCTGCAGCGAGGAGTCCATCATTTCCAGCAGATTCTTGGTGATGGTCAGGCCGAGGCCGGTGCCCTCCACGTTGCGGTTGCGTTTCTCCTCAATGCGCTCGAACCGGGAAAAGAGCTTATGCATGTCCTCGGGCTTGATGCCGATACCCGTATCCTTCACCGCCACCCGTAGCAGCACACTGTCCGGATCGTCCCGGCAATCCTCGAAGCCCACGGAAAACGTCACGCTTCCCTTTTCCGTATACTTGACCGCGTTGGTCAGGATGTTCGCTATGACCTGCTTGATGCGGACTTCGTCACCGTAAAGGCGCTTCGGCGTATCCCGGTCAAACTCCACATGGAGAGCCAGTCCCTTGTCATCGGCCCGGACGTGAACCATATTCACCAGATCGTTGAGAACCGACGAAAGGTCGTACTCCACGGGGATGAGTTCGATCTTCCCTGCCTCGATCTTCGAGAAATCGAGAATATCGTTGACGAGTCCCAGCAGCGTACTTCCCGCCGTCCTGACGCTTTCCGCGTAAGCGAGGATATTGTTGTCCTCGCATTCCCGCAGGATGACCTCGTTCATGCCGAGGATGGCGTTGATGGGCGTGCGGATTTCGTGGGACATATTTGACAGGAACTCGCTCTTGGCCTGGGAAGCCTTTTCCGCCTCTGCCCAGGCTTTCTCCGCCGCGTTCTTTGCCTCCAGCAACGCCTCGCTCTCCTGGACCTTCATCCGCACGCGGACCAAATACACGGAACCAACGGCCACCAGCAGCATCAGCAGGCTGAATACCCAGACCACCAAATGCGTAATGTTCTCGATACCCTCGGAGGCTTTTCCCCTGGGCACGAACCCGGCCAGAAGGAAATCCGTGCCGGGAATTTCCGCCTCGAACAGCAGCATTTCCCCGCGTTCCGTCCCGAAGGTGCGGGCCGCAGCCACCGAGACTTCCATCTCCCGGTGCATGGAGCGGAAAAACCCTTTCACTTCCCCACTCCGCATGAAGCTGATATCCTCGGCACTTTCTTCCGCGAACGGAACGACGATGTCCCCCTCCCGGGTGGCAATCAGCATTTTGCCGATGTCATCATAGCAGCTGACGGAAAAGCGGTCCCCGATGGCCTCGAGCGGATACAGCCGGTAGAGGACATATTTGACGTTCTTGCCGTGAAACACCGGATAGGTAAAGAGAAGACCCTGACTCCGGTTGAACGTGACGGCGCTCTTGCCCCGGAAGGCGTTCTTGATGCCGCTGTATGCGTGCAGGGACAGCTTGTCCCCGTACACCGCCCGGCCGTCGATACCCAGGAGCCCCTGCCGGACGCCCTTCTCGTTGAAGAGCAGCGGCACCAGCCGTTCGATTTCCCCGGGATTGGACTCGATCTTCGAGGCGACATAGGCGAGGGTTTTCTGCTCAGCGCCGAGGCTTTCCGCCGCCTGGCTCGCCAGCGTCTCCGCCTGCCGTCTCGTCTGGCTCTCGGTATAGGCGGCCAAAAGCTCGCCCACCCTTCCCTGGAACATCGCGCCTACCAGAAGCAGCAGCATCCCGAAGACCAGTATGGCATAAAGGGTTCCTTTCTCCATCTGGGAAAATCGGTTACTCATAGACCTCTACTCCTTCGACGAACCAGTCCATGCCGGTAAACAACTCATGGTCGTTGATTCTTTCGCCTTCATCGCAGCGAAGCGTTCCCTGGTTATCGTAAATGACGCCGGAAAACAAGCTGCGATCGTTCATGACCCGCGTCTTTTCCATCGACGCCAAAAAAGCCGTTCCCTCCGATACCCGGGGAGACAGCGGATGCAGCGCCACAGCGTTTTCCTCGAATCCGAGCCAGTAACTGTTGGCAAAATTCGTCCGGCCGCTCAGATAATCGCCCAGTATTCTCTTATAGATCATCTTCCAGTCATTCAACGCCGCCGTCAGGAACCGGTCGGAATACGTCTCGTATACGGCGTCGTACCCGACGCTCATGAGGCCCCGCTGCTCGGCTTCCTCCACCGCGTAAGGCTTGTCCTCATGATAAGTGATTACATCCGCGCCTCTCTCTGCCAGCAGAGCGACGCTTTCCCGTTCCGCCGCTTCGTCATCCCAGCTCCCGGTGAACCGGACGATGAGTCGCGCCTTTGGATTAGCGGCGCGCATCCCCATCGCGTAAGCGTTGATGTCTCGGTGCGTCTCGGAAATCGGCATGGCGGCCACGTAGCCCAACACCCCCGTCTTGCTTTCCGCGCCGGCGATGACGCCGGAAAGATACCGGGCCTGATACAGACGGGTAAAATACGTAGTGGTATTTTTTTCCGCCCCTTCGCCGGAAATGCCGAAGAACGCCACCCGGGGATAGCGCTGGGCAATCATGTCCATGTGCGCCCCGTACCCGAAACTGGTCAGGAAGACGACGTCCGCCCCCTCCCGCACAAGGCTCCTGACGGCATCGGACACGGCTTTCCCGGACTCCGCCACGCGCTCCCGCACCTTGAAGCCGCAATCGTGGTCACGGCTGGCGTTCAGGATTCCGCGGTAATGGCTTTCGTTCCAGCCCCGGTCGTCTTTGGCGCCAACCAGAACGCAGCCCACCACGACGTGCCGCTGTGTCTCCGGCAGCCGGAAGCTCCGGATCACGATTGCCAGCGCGACGATGATAAGTCCCGCCAAAAGCAGCGGCAGATTACGCTTTATCCATTCCCTGCCCTTCAATCGCTACACCCTCTACATACCAGTCAAAATGATTCAGCATCTCGTCATCCGGCATGGCTTCCCCCGCCTCGATGCGGAGGCGCCCCGTGTTGTCCCGGATTGGACCGTAAAACACGTCAAACCCGCCGCTCCGCAGCCTTTCATTGGCTGCCTCAACCTTTACCTTCGTCTGTACATCCACGTGATGAGAAAGCGCTGAGAGGCCGACGATGCCTTTCTCCATGTCGATCCACTCGTTTCTCCCGTGGAATTTTCCCTGCAGACAGTCGAGGATCTGTTTGCGGTAATACACGTCCCATTTCCAATTGCAGGCAGTCAGATAGGTATCGGGAAACAGGTCCGCGTTGTCCTGATTGTAGCCGACGGACCATATCCCTCTTGCGTCCGCTTCCCGGTTCGGCATCAGGGAATTGGTATGCATGGCCACGACGTCGATGGGATGCCGGTCAAGCAATTCTCTGGCCGCTTCCCCGGCCGGCGCATCCTCCACCCAGGAGCCGCAATAGCGAGCATATACAACGGCGTCCGGCCGGACGCTCCTGACGCCCAGCGTGAAAGCGTTGATTCCGCGGATGACCTCCGGGATGGGAAACGCCGCCACATAGCCGAGCGCCCCCGTCTTCGTCTTCATGCCCGCCACGACGCCCGAAAGGTATCGCGCTTGATACATCCGGCCGAAAAACGTAGAGAGATTGTGCCGATAGCCGGTCCCCCCCATATGCAAGAAATAAACGTCTGGATATTCCGCCGCGGCTTTCATCAGGGACTCGCCATAATCATGGGATACGCCCACGACGATCCGACAGCCCTCGTCCTCCACGAGGCGGACAACGTCCCGGTAACAATCGGGGGGAACGCGTTCCCGATAGACGACGTCCAGATTGAGCTCGTCCCGGATGGACTCAATTGCCTCAAAATGCGCCTGATTGAAGGTGCGGTCATCGTGGGGACCGCTCAACAGCACACCGACTTTCGTGGTTCTTGCGGTCACGTCCGTGTCCACCTGATCGCTCTGGATTCGATAAATCCCCGCGAGGGCGGCGAAAAGAATCAGGAACGCGATGACGATGATTTTCTTCACAGGCCGCCTCCCTCCCCGGACACACCGTATATCATAGCTTTTCCCGCAAATATTCCAGCAACTTCTCTTTCGTGGTGGACTTCAGGATGTAGCCATCGGGCTTCAGCGCCATGACACGCTCCACCCCTTCCCTCGTACCGACGCCGGTCAGGAACACCACGGGGATTCCCTGGGTGACCGGCTCCTGCCGGAGCATCTGGAGCACCTGCGGCCCGTCCACCACCGGCATCTCGTAGTCCAACAGGATGAGATCCACCGGATTCTTCAGCAGGAACGTAATGGCGTTCATCCCCGCCGTGACGAAGTCCGTCCGGTATTCGCCCCGAATCCATTCCTGCGCCATTTTCGCGTAGGCCGGATCGTCGTCCACGATCAATATCCGCTTCTTGCCGCCGGCTTTGACGGCCTCTTCCGCCGCCAACACCAGATCGTCCATCTTGACCGGCCGGTCGATCCAGACGCAGTGTTCCAACAGGGGGTTTTCCCGCATCAACGGGGCGCGGTCATTTTTCTCCCCCACCAGGATCAGGCTGCGCCCGCTTCCCTGAACCGTATCATAGATTTGCGAAAGCTGGGCGAGATCCCCCCGATGCTCCGCGATGCCGTTGGGCAGATAGACGATGAACACCGTGGTGTCTGCCGTCATTTTCCCGATCTTGTCGAATTCCTCCGCGAGAATCGTGACAGTGAAGCCGCTGTCGACGAGCTTGCGCTCGATTCCTTTGACGATCACGCTGTATTTGTACATGACGATGACGATGTTTTTGTTTTCCCCGCTCATTTCAATTTGCCCCCTATGTCTTTCAGAATGGCTTCGCAATCGCGCCCTCCCGCCGCTTTCCTGAGCCGCGTCCAGCGCGGTTCCTCGGCTTCGGGAATCCGGTACGCCTCCAGCTCGGCGAAGATGCCCTCGAGCATCTCGAAGTCCGCGGCCTCCGCCGCCGAACGAATTTCCTCATAGACGCTTTCCATCAGTTCCGCGTCCGCCTCCGGTTTCTCCTCCGCCGCCTCCTCCCCGGAGAAGACCTCAGCGAGCGGTCCCCTGAAGCTCCGGCATTCCTCCATGAATGCCCGGTGGTGCGCCCGGATGTATGCCAGGTCCCCGCTCTTTCCCGCATTCTCCAGGAGCTGCGCCTCCTCGCCAAAGGCCGCCGCTCCGATGAGCCGGGCCGAGCTTTTCATCGCGTGGACCTTGATGGTGTAATCCTTCCAGTTCTCCGCCCCGTAATAGCCTTCGATCTCGTCCGCTTTTTCCTCCAGCGACTCATAGAATATTTTGAGAAGCGGCAGGTAGTCATCCACGGAACCGCTGTTCCGGATTCCCAGGGAGAGATCAATCCACTCCTGCCCCCGAAGCGGCGCGAGGCTTTCCGGAATCTCCATCGCTGTCCCTTGCGCCGCGCCCGGTTCCTCCGTCCCCGCCGCCTCGATCTTTTCCGGTGGCAGCCAGATCTGTAGCGCGTCTTCCAGCTTGCCGGAGTCGATGGGCTTGGTCAGGTAATCGTCGAAGCCGGCCGCGATATACTGCTCCCGGGCCCCGGAAATTGCGTTGGCCGTCAGGCAGATCGCCGGGGTATCGGCGTTGGGGCCGCCCGCCTGCGTCCGCATCTCGTGCAGCGTCTCGATGCCGTCCTTCTGCGGCATCATGTGGTCGAGGAAGATCAAATCGTACTTCTTGTCCCGTGCCAGCTGGAGCCCCTCCTCGCCGTCGCCGGCCGTGTCGATCTTCACCCGGACCCGCTTCAGCAGGCTCTTGAATACCATCAGGTTCATCGGGTTATCATCCACCACCAGGATCTGCGCCTTTGGCGCCGTGAATTTCTCCCGGTCCACCTTACGCTCCTTCAGCAGCCTCTGGTAAGACGCCACGTAGTCCCCCAGCGGCTCCCACCGGACCACCTTCTGCTCCAGCCGGAAATGGAACTTCGAGCCGGCACCATAGGTGCTTTCCACCTGCAGCGAAGAACCCATCATACCCAGCAGATTCCGGGTGATGGCCATACCGAGACCGGTGCCCTCCACGCTGCGGTTGCGCTTTTCTTCGATGCGCTCAAACTCCGTGAACAGCTTTTCCATGTCCTCGGGCTTGATGCCTATGCCGGTATCCCTGACCGCCACCAAGAGCGTCACGCTGTCCGGTGACGCTTCGATGCGCTCGAAACCCACCGAGAACGTCACGCTGCCCTTTTCCGTGTACTTCACCGCATTGGTCAGGATATTGGTAATGACCTGCTTGATGCGGAGCTCGTCGCCGAACAGATTCTTCGGCGTATCCTTGTCAAAGTCCAGCGACAGGACGAGCCCCTTGGCGTCCGTCCGGGTCTGGACCATGTTCACCAGATCGTTGAGCACGGAAGAGAGATCGTACTCCACCGGAATAATCTCGAGTTTGCCCGCCTCGATCTTCGAGAAATCGAGGATATCGTTGATAATGCCCAGCAGCGTGGTCCCGGCGGTCTTGATACTCTCCGCGTAGGCGAGGATATCGCTGTCCGCGCACTCCCGCAGGATCATCTCGTTCATGCCCAGCACCGCATTGATGGGCGTACGGATCTCATGGGACATATTGGAGAGGAAAGCGGATTTCGCCTCGCTGGCGGCCAGGGCCCGCTCCGACATATCCACGAGCTCGTCCCGTTCCTTCTTTTCCTTGTCGATGTCCTCTGCCAGGAGCAGCACCCGGGACGGGCTGCCGTCCTCGTTCCGCTGGGACACGATGAACCTTGCCCGCACCCATTGCCGCGTAACGGTCGGGAACTCCATCGCGATGGTCTCGGCATTCATCAGCCGTTTGTTCAGCGTGTCCATATCCAGGAAACGCAGCAAGTCGTCCAACGCATTCTCGTCCGCCACGGTCTGCGCCAGCAGCTTCATCATGGACCGGGCGCTCGCCTTCCTCTTCCGGGCAAGCCGCGAGAGGAAGGTGTTGACGGACTTTATCTCGGTGAAGCGGTTCCTGTCGACATTCACGTCATACATGGAAATATAGATATTGGAAATCGACGAGAGCTGCTTGTTCAGCTTCTTCGCCATCTGATACTGCTGGTTCGACTTGGTCATGATGTAGGCGAGTATCAGAACGACGAGGAACAACACCATGAGGGTGATGCCCATGAGTCTTCGCAGGGGCTGGAAAACCTCCGTCGCGTTCTTCACCGACAGGCAAAGCCAGTCGCTTTCCGTCTTCGCGGCGTAAACGATATAGTGTACCCCCCGGTACTCCCCCTCGAAGAAATGATCTTTGATGGCGCGGCTTTTCTTCACCTGCCGCCCCCAGAGCGAGTCATCATCCTTGTTGTAGTTCTTGCCGATCTCCTTCGGGACCGAGTGGGCCACCACGATGTCGTGGCTGTCCAGAATGATCTCGACGTCGGAACCGCCTGACGCCGCAGTCTTCTCGATGATCTTCTGGATCTTTTCCATCGAAATGTCCATGGCCACGACGCTATGGCCGTCCTCCAGCCTCTTGGCGATGGTCATCATAACGGTCCCCGTATGGACGTCAAGATACGGATCGACAACGGCAATCCTGCCGTCTTGAGCCAGCGCCGCGGTATACCAGGGACGCTCCGTGGGCACGAAATTCTCATCCGGTATCCAGAGCGTGCCGTCGATGAATTCGCCGTCAATATAGCCGTAAATGCCCGTCGTATTCTCAAAGACAGCGCTTTTCACCGCCGTGGATTGCCAGACAAGATAGTTGAGTATCTCCTCCTTCGGGCGTCCTTCCGCTTTCATCCCTTCCAGCGTATAGGCCGTGAGCTTGACGGCGTCGATGCTGGTGGAAAGATAGTCGCCCAGACGATCCGCTGACATCATGGTGGCTACCTGGCCGTCCCGGATGATGTTGCTGCGCTTCTCCTCGTAAATCATATTGTAATAGAACAGGATAACGTCCACGAAGATGGTGATGACCACGGAGGCAATCAGGACACTCTTGAGGGAGATGTCTATTTCCTCGCTGTCCGCTGTGAAATTCCCCAGCTTCAGGATCATCGTTTTCTCCCCCTTCCGGGCCCGCCACGCCTTTCATGCTATGTTTCTACCCAGCGGCGTTCGTATTTCTCCATCTCCTTGAGCACGTGCAGGAAAGCGCGGCGCATGAGCGGCGGCTCCGCGCCGAGCACCGCCTCGAAATCGTCGGCGGGAATGGCGAGAATACGCGCCTCCTCGGAAATGACCTCGGCCGCGCTCTTTGACTTGCACTTCGGCAGCAGCACCGTCTCGTTGATCCAGGCGCCGTCCATCGCGACGTCGAGCATATTGAGCCAGCCGTTGCCGCTGTCCATGAGCCGTGCCATCTGCCCCTCCGCCAGGAAGAACAGCTTGGGCTTGTCGCTTTCCGGCAAGACGTAATCGCCCTCATAGTGGACAGACAGGACAGCGTGGGCCGCAAGCCGCCGCAGGCTGGCCTCGCTGACGCCGTCGAAGAACGAAAGCGCGGCCAGGACGCTTTCGACGGGTTCCTCCTCGCCGTAAGAGACGGCGCGCTCCGAATCGGAGAGGCTGGCCGCCAGCTTCGGATGGAAATCCGTCAACGTGCTGTCCCAAAGAATCAGCATCTGATGCAGCGTCATCTCGAATTCCCAGGCCAGGCGTTCGATGCCGCCGGGCGGGAAGCAACTCTCATCGTAGAGGAAGATGGCGGCCATTCCCGACGGCAGAAAGAGGAAATAGACGCCGAGGGGCATCCCCTGCATATCCCAGACGTTCTCCATCACCGCCGCGCCGCCGGAGGACGCCTGCGCGTAACCGCCGAATTCCCCGAAGCTCAGAAAATGGTTGAACATTTTCCGCCGGCCGCCCAGCAGCTCGCCCATGCCCTTGCGCCCCACCCGGCTGTAAGGCCGTGACGCGAGAAGCTGGCGGAACTGCCCCTCGACCATTCCGCCCACGGTGAGGCCCGGATTGGTGCGAAGCCGGACAGGAATGATCGTCTGCCCGCCGCCCAGGCGCTTTTCCAACGGCGCCATAACGCAGCAGCAGGTGTCCGAGGAATGATTCGCATGCTGGAGGAATAGCCCCCAGGCTGTCTGCAGAATGGACATGAACATATCCGGATTGCCCCCGGACTTTTCCGCCAGCAGTTCCTCGTAGGCTTCCAGCCCCGGCAGGCGGTACGCCTTCTGGGAGAACGGCCGCCCGGTCGCGGCATAGTACGGGAGCGCGGGCATCGGCGGCAGGTTCATGAGGAGCTGTCCCCAGTAGCGGCGGACGGTTTCCGTGATCTGCAGGCTTTCCTCCGACGGCGGTTTTTCTTTCGGCGCCGTTTCCCTGGTGGCGGCGGCCTGCGGGTCAACCTCGTCGAGGAGACGGCGGATGTCCAGACTGTCTCGCAGGATGCCGAGAATGGTCAACAGGATGGCGTACTCGTCCTTACCGGTATGGAAGACCGCGAAACGAAAAAGCGGCGGTCGGACAAGATCAAGTGGACACCGCATATCGGCGGCCATATAACCGTACAACGCGGCATCGACCTCCAGCGACGACTGCCCCGTGAGGTTGCGGTAAACGATGTTCGCCGCCGGCTGTGTCTCCTGGACCACGACCCGCACCACACGGTCTCGCAGAGGGAAATAGCCGGAACGCAGGATCGGATTGTCCTGAACGAGACGCTGGAGCTCCCGCGCGAAGCGTACGGGAACGAAGGTCCCCTGGAACTTGTACAACCTCTGCACGGACAGACCAGCGGAATCCGAAGCGTTCTGTCCGAAAAACGCCATCTCCTCCTCTGTCAAGCCATGGATTGAGACCAGCTTCTCCTTCCACTCCAGCCGGCTCCCGAAGCACTTCTGCGGGCCGTATTCCTTCTGGATAATCTTCTGTTCCTCCGGAGTGATCTCTTCGGTGATGTTCCTCGCTTCCTCCACCATGTCGTCCCCCTCGTGCTGTGTTGGCTGTATCGATTGATTCTTCCCCCGGGCAGAGCTGTCATGCTTCCGCCTTTCTCTCCTGGCCGGATGCCGGTGTCGCGTAAACAGTGAACTTGGCGGCATGAGCGACGTCGATACCGTCATGGCGTCCCGTCGCATCCCACGCCTTCAGGATGCGGTTGAGCATATCGGGAAAGTCCGCCTCGCCAAGCTCCGGCAGGAGCAGGAAGAACTGGTTGGGCCGGCTTTGCAGGATGATATCGCTTTTGCGCAACGTTTCCTGCAAGCAAAGGCCGAACTGTGCCGCCGCGTCTTTCAGCGTCTCTCCCTGCGTCCCACCGCCGTCCTTTTCCGACAGGATGAACAGGAGCTGGACGTCCCCGCCGCCGTATCGCTTCCTGAACCGCTTGAGGAAACGATAGACGAAGGAAAACTGTTCCATTCCGAGCAGGAGCGCGCCGCCGCCGTCGTTCCGTTCCTCGACAATCTTCATGACGCGGACGAGCTCGTTTTGAATGTCCTCAGCGTGAAAACTGTCCACCGCCTCCGGCTGATGGATGGCGAAGCCGTGTTTGCCGTTCTGCTTGACCCGGTAAAGCGCACTGTCCGCCAGCGGGAACAGCGTCTCAAAATCCCGCCCGTGCTCCGGCACCATCACCACGCCGACGGAGATTCCCAGGGGGATGTTGAAATCCTCCCCCATCAGCCGCATCGCTTCCCGGAAGAACTGATCGTTCAGTCTCTGGGTCAGCCGTTCCACACCGATCTCATCATTCATATCGCGGCAGAACGCCATGAACTCGTCGCCGCCGATCCTGGCCATCAGGTCTTCTGCCCTCATGTTGCGACGGGCAACCTCAGCGAACGCCACCAGTACCCGGTCGCCCATATCATGACCGTACAGGTCGTTGACCAGCTTGAAATTATCCAGGTCGAAGACCATCAACGCCCCGGTCACGGTGCCGCAGAGCTTTGAAACCCGCTCGTTTCCGGCCGCTTTGTTCAGGAAACCTGTCAGCTTGTCGATGGTGACTTCTTCCGTCAGGCTTTCGATCTTCTTGACGCTCATAATCGTGTTATGAATGCGCCGAATCAGGATATCGCGGTTGAGCGGCTTGCGGATGAAATCGGCGGCACCGGCCTGGAGGCCGAGGTGCTCCATCTCGCTGTCATCCGAGCCCGTCAGGAAGATGATGGGCGTCTGCCGCTTCCCCTGCTCCTCCTCCAGCCGGCGCACCGCCCGGAAGGTCTCGAAGCCGTCCATCTCCGGCATCAAGACGTCCAAAAGAATCAGATCCGGCTCGTTCTTCGTCAGGTATTTCAGCAAATCCTGACCGGAGCGCAGGCAGGTGACGCGCATATCATGCTCGTTCAGTATGCTCTTGGCGTTTGTCAGGCTCAATGCCTCGTCGTCAACAACGACAACCCAGTATCTCATCGTTTTCCTTTGCTCCTTCAGCGCGGTTTTCATCGCGAATCATCATGCCGGCACACGAGTCAGGCGCCGCCCGGGGAATGATCCCGCCTTTTTGCCTAACAAAATTACCCACTATAACTATATATGATTTGGAAACCAAATAACAGACGCGCGGGAAAAAATATTTCCCGCGCGTCCAAAAAGTATTCAATCAATCGTGAATCCAAACCGCTGTCCGGGTTCGTGATGACAGCGCCCGGAGCCCCTCGGAGCGCCTTTCCGTTATCGCAGACAACCATCGTCAACCTTTCGCCGTCGCAGGAGGTCACCGTCTCCCCGGCGAAGAACGCCGCCTGGCGGCCCGCAGCCTTCCGGCAGAGACGAGGTACTTTTTCAACGGAATCTCACTCCAGTTCGTCCAGCGAATCCTTGAGCTTCAGCAACACGTCCATGCCACTGTCCTCCAGTACCGTCTTGACCATGCCGCCCGGCCCCGCCACGGTGAAACTCTTACCGGACTTGGCAGCGAGCTTGTTCAGCCGGAGCAGCACGCGAAGTCCCGCGCTGGAAAGATACTCCATCTCCGACATATCCAGCACCGTCTTATCGCACTTCTTGACGATTCCTTCACCCGTCTCATAGGCAGCATCCGCCGTCTGCGTATCAATGCGTCCGACGACCTTCCAGACCGTCCAGCCCTTCGGCCCCGCCGCTTCGCTCTGCGAAAACTCTTTTGCCATTGTTTCCTCGCTCCTTTATTGATCATTCTGAAAATCGGCAAATCTTCTCCCTATATAATATCATGCGTCGACCCTTCGTGCAAGGGAATTACGCTCTGTTTCTGCACGGAAATCATCCCTCGCAGCGGTTGGCCCGGAAACTCGCCGGAATCATCCCCCGTTCAGGTCGATGTCCTCAAGCCCGGCAAGATACTCCCTGGAACACAATGCCACCGGATGACGCCGGAACCATGAGGGCCTCCGCCATCTCGCGTTCCATCGCCCGCCCGATTTTCCTTCAATGATACCCTATTCTCCCGCCGCCGGCACGTTTTCCCCGGCCCTCATGCCGCAAAAAGGCTTCCGGGGACGTATCCCCGGAAGCCTTGCGTCGCATGAAATTCAGCGGACGGCGGCCAGCGCGTCGTACCACTGCTGCATGACCTTGTTTGCCTTTGTCACGCCGTCGTCAAACCTGATCTTGTAGAGGATCTCATAGCCGTCGTCATGGACCTCACGTACATAGTTATCTCCCAGATTGAAGAAGTCGAAGCGGATTTTCTCGTTGGGGAAATTCAGCACCACATATTGCCCGTCCGGCGTCAGCTCCTTGTCCACCATCTCATAGGTCGCGTTTTGGATCAGTCGCTCCACGAAAGGCGCCGCCTTCACTTCGGAGGAGGACAGGGGCCCGTACTGGTTCGTGCTGACCGTGAAGTTCACGCCCCGCTCATAAGCGGCGCGGGCGAGGTGCATGCTGACGCT
>JAEEGL011265357.1_pt1 | contig 15325 bp, 11 predicted proteins | sample 9134231 | NCBI WGS metagenome assembly JAEEGL01 (sample SAMN16246548, study PRJNA631951) | gut metagenome | biome: gut microbiome; feature: rumen; material: fiber-attached | host: Bos | place: Iran: Karaj | collected 2018-10 | reverse complement strand
TGGGAGCCACGGCTTCCTTCGCATACAGCGTTTTTGCGATTTTTGCCATGACGGGAGCCGTTCTTGCAAACGATCCGGAGCGGGTCATGTATTACATGGACCAGTTTTATTTTGAGTCGGCGGCCACCATTCTGACGCTCATCACCGTCGGAAAGACGCTGGAGGCCATGTCAAAAGGAAAGACCACGGATGCGCTGAAGTCGCTGATGAAGATGGCACCGAAGACGGCGGTCATTTTAGACGGTGAGACGGAGCGGGAAGTTTCCATCGAGGAAGTGAGGGTGGGCGACCGGTTTGCGGTAAGGCCGGGCGAGAGCATTCCCGTGGACGGCATTGTGGAAAGCGGCGAGAGTGCCGTGAATGAATCGACCCTGACCGGTGAGAGCATTCCTGTGGAAAAACAGCCCGGTGACAGAGTGTCCGCGGCAACCGTCAATACCTCGGGTTATTTAATCTGCGTGGCGACGCGGGTCGGAGAAGACACCACGCTTGCGGGAATCATCCGCATGGTAAGCGATGCGGCCGCCACGAAGGCGCCGATTGCAAAAATCGCGGACCGGGTATCGGGCGTCTTCGTGCCCGTAGTTATCGGGATTGCATTCGTTACGTTCATTGTCTGGCTCCTTACCGGACAGACGGTCGGCTATGCCATGGCCAGGGCGGTATCCGTACTCGTCATCAGCTGCCCCTGCGCACTCGGACTTGCCACCCCGGTTGCCATCATGGTCGGGAACGGCGTGGGAGCGCGTTCCGGCATTCTTTTTAAAACGGCAGCGGTTCAGGAACTGGCGGGAAAAATCCAAATCGTGGCACTTGACAAGACAGGGACCATTACGACCGGCATCATGCATGTGACGGATGTTTATCCGGCGGAAGGCAGCTCGCAGGAAGAATTGCTGGAAGCCGCCTGCTCGCTGGAGGCAAAAAGCGAGCATCCGATTTCGAAAGCGATTGCCGAGTACGGCGAGTCACAGGGCGTGGTGCGGAAGGAAACAACGGATTTTGAAGTTCTGCCGGGAAACGGACTGAAGGCGGAAGCAGACGGCATCTGCCTTGCGGGCGGAAACAGCCGGTTTGTATCCGGACTGGTAAGTGAGATTTCTCCTATGGTGAATGCTGAGATTGACCGTCTGGCGGGAGAAGGAAAAACGCCTGTCATTTTTGCGAAAGAGGACGAAGTCATCGGCCTTATTGCCGTGGCAGACACCATCAAAGAGGATTCCGCAGAGGCAATTGCGGAGCTTAAGGGCATGGGCATTCATACCGTGATGCTGACCGGCGATAATGAGATTACGGCGAAGGCCATCGCGCGGCAGGCCGGTGTGGATGAAGTGGTTGCGGGCGTTTTGCCCGACGGAAAAGAAGCGGTGATCCGAAAGCTGATGGAGCATGGAAAGACCGCCATGGTGGGCGACGGAATCAACGATGCGCCGGCGCTTACCCGCGCGGATATCGGAATCGCCATCGGGGCCGGCACCGACATCGCCATCGATGCGGCGGACATTGTCCTGATGAAGGGAAGCATCCGTGATGTGGCGGCTGCTATTCGGATTTCGCGCGCAACAATCCGGAATATTCATGAAAATTTATTCTGGGCATTTTTCTATAATGTGATCGGCATTCCGCTGGCAGCAGGGTGCTATGTGGCAGCTTTCGGATGGGAATTAAATCCGATGTTCGGGGCCGCGGCCATGGGGCTTTCGAGTTTTTGCGTGGTTTCGAATGCGCTGAGGCTTAATCTGGTGAAGGTGTACGACTCGAAACACGACCGGAAAATAAAGAATGCGATTGAGGGGAATGTAGTTGTGGTTGAGGAAGGAAGAGAAAGAAATTTTGTTGCAGGAAATGAATCGGTAACAGATAATAAAACAGTAACAGGAAAGGAAGGTAACGAAATGAAGATTAAGGTAACGGGAATGATGTGTGGGCATTGCGAGGCCCATGTAAAGAAGGCATTAGAGGCGATTGACGGAATTAAAAGTGCCGTGGCTTCGCATGAAGAGAATCTCGTAACGATTGAATGTGAGAAGGATGTGGATGAAAGCCTGATGAAAGCAGCGGTCGAAGATGCCGGATACGAATACGGCGGAAAAGTGACAGGCACCTGAATAATATACGAAAGGGAATTTAAAATGGACGGAGAGGATTTAAAAATACTTGAACGCGTAAACCCGGTATTTAATACGGCGAAGATGTGCCTTTATCAGCTGGCGATGATCGGAGATAAGGATGCAATTGCCATTTCGGAAAAACTGGGACTGGAAAAAGACGAGACACAGAACGGAACCGAGACGGCGATATCCGAGGATCAGTTAAAGGTCAGTCTCGCCATGATGGAGACACGTTACCGCACGATGGAAGCAATGGAGAAGGCAGCAGGCTGCCGGACGATTGTTGATCTGCCGTGCGGATATACACCCCGCGGAATTCAGCTTGCGGGAAGCGGAATGAATTATGTGGGGCTGGATCTTCCTGCGACGATTTTGGAAGCCGAACCGGTTGTTCTGTCCCTGATTGAAGAAAACAATCGGAAAAATGTCACCTACGCGGGTGTGGATGCAACCAATTACGGATCGCTTGAGAAAGTACTGAAAGATAAAGAAGGCCCGTTCTGTATTACGACGGAAGGTCTGCTTATGTATTTTACCGAGTCGGAGACCGGTGTGCTTTGCGACAATATCAGACGGATTCTCGAGAAAAAGGGCGGATGCTGGATTGTAGCGGACCCGGAATCGGCGCTGCAGTACGTTCTCACCGCGAGGCTGTTTTTCGGAGATGAATTCTTAAAAATGATGGCAAGCTCTTCGCAAAGAGTGAAAGAGAAAGCGGATGTGGAAATCGGAAAGTCCTCCCTGATTATTCATCCGGGAGCGGAGACTCCGGAGAGCATGAAGAAGGCGATGGAGTTTCTGGCAAAGTACGGGCTGAAGGCGGAGAGGCTTACCGTATCCGACTATATGCCGGACCTTACGGGACAAAGTTCCGAGACGACCGAAAACCTGAAAAAGGCGATGGAAAACTGCGCATACTGGAAAATTACGGTAATTCCGGATTTGCCGACAAAGACGGAAGAATATCGTTCACGCGAGGTAAGTGTCAGCGCCAGATTAGCGGGTGATTTCCTTTCCATGATTTTTAACGGCCGGATCGATACCCTCTCGGCCCCGGATGTATTAAGGGCTTTTGAAAATATTCAGGAAGGAAACAAGATTCGAAGAATCGAAATCGACTGCACGGGGCTTGAGTATATTTCCTCGGCGGGATTAAGAGTTCTGCTCATCATGCACAAGAGTGCGGAGGACGGTTTGACGCTGACCGGAGTAAAGGAGAATGTCCGGGAAATTTTAGAGCAGACCGGTTTTGAATCGATTTTCACCGTGGAGTGAATTTAAGGGTGCCTGTCACTTTTGACCCAAAAGTGACAGGCACTTTAAGGTCAAAAGTGACAGGCACCTACTCTGATGCGATGAGCATATCATAGGTCACACCGTATTTTTCGGCGATATCCTTTGCGTAGGATGAGCCCTCCGGTCTGGCCAAAGCCACCTTGAAGGAACGCCGGCCATCCTCGGTTTTCATAATTAACGAGGCTGCGCCGGCGCCGGTATTTTCAAGGGAAAAATCTCCGGCGTCCTCTCCGAGTTTATGCATATGGGTATTGTAAATTGTCCGCGCTGCTTTGGTTAAGAGCGCTTTCACGGAATCCCTGGCGATGTAGTAGCCTTCCTCAAACGAGGTGGTGGAGAAGGTTTCGTTTAAAAGCAGGAGGCTTTTGCCGGTAGCTGCCGAGAACATCTCCTTAAAACGGACGCACTCCTCTCCGAGTCTTCCCAAATCCATGGTCTTGTCCTCATCCGCCGGAAAGTGCGTGTAAACGCAGTCGCAGGGAACATAGCGGAAACTTTCGGCCGGAACGAAAAGTCCGCCCTGCGCCAGAACGAACAGCTGGCCGACCGCCTGCGTGATGGTGGTTTTGCCGCCGCGGTTCGCACCGGTGAGAATATAGACGGTATGATTTTTGTCAAAAATCAAATCGTTGGGGACAATCTCTTTTGCATTTTCCATATTCATGGCGAGCTTCAGATTGTAGAAGCCTTCCGCCGTCATGGAGGTTTCACCCTCCGTTTCCGGCTGCGCTTCGCAGAACACACAGCCTTTTTCCATCAAACGGTTTATTAATCCGGCGCACCGGATGTAATACAGAAACTCCGGCACCAGTCCGGAAACATTCATGATTGCCACGTCCGCGTATTTGGTAAGCGTATCCCTCAGCTTTTTTACAAGGGAACGGAGGACTTTATTCATCACGGCATCCAGGTAGAAAGTTGAGCCGGCCGCAAGATCATCTGCCGAAGGATTTACGGTCGTGGCGTTGGCGATGACGCTGGCTGCGCCGAGCAGTCCGCCTTCTTCCTTCATATACTCAATCATGCCGCGCTTTTCCTCTTTTTCGATGAGCTGATAGTGCAAATCGCCGTCCCAGTCCGCATTGTCGCGGATTTTATCTTTCGCTGCGACCGCATCGGCAAAATTGCTGACGATGTTCGATTTCTTAAACGGCTTCCTGTTAACGGAGACCAGTCCGATGCTGGTGGCTTCGAAGCGCTCATTGACGTTGATGCCGAGCGTGACGCTCTGTACCTCCGATGTTTTCATTTTCAGTGTGGCGATGTCCGTCTTCAGTTCGGCAAAGCACGCATCCTCGTAAAGAGAGGCAACGTAATCCTTAAGATTTTTCAGCCCCTCGGACTGAATTCTTTCGTCGGAAAGACAGTCCCGCATGGTTTCCACGATCCGGATGTAGTCATCGAGCTCGTCGAGGCGGTGGAAGAGATGCCACAATCCGAGTTCCTCATCGGAGGTCTTGTGCATGGTGGAAAAATCTTTCAGGAACTGTATCCGTTCAAACAGCTGCATCATGGTCGTCCGCAGTTCCGGGAGCTTCAGAATATCCGCAAAAATCGCCCGCCGGTAGTCGGCGACACTCACGTCGTCCGTTATCTGCGACAGTACGTTTGTAATCAGACGGCGTTCTTTGTCGTCGTCCGAGGCAGCCTTGCAAAAGGCCTCCAGACCGAGATCATGCATCACGTGATCCGGAAGTCTGCGGTATTCGGGATTTGATTTTATGGGTTGCATCAGGCTGAATCCGGTTTGTTGATTCATACTCGTACCTCTCAAATTTTTAAGACTACAGCTTTTTCAAGGGGATGCAGATATAGCTGATTGTATCGGCGGGATTTTTCTCCGGAGGGAGATAAAATTCCATTGAATAGTTTCCTGCCAGAGTGTAACCCTGCAGGGAAGGAAGCCACTGCGTCCAGATTTCGGTATTGACTTTCTGCATGCTGTCCGGCAGGGGCCCTTTGCACATGAACAATGCCCACAGTCCGCCGGGAATCTGATAAGTGCTTACGCCTTCCGGAAGATCCGCCCACGGCAGATATAAATCGGCAATCCAGTAGTCGAAGGTTTTTCCGTCCATGTCGGTACATATGCCGAACATTCCTTTTAAACCTTTCATGTCCGACATCCACTCGCCCCAGAATTTCGGAATTTCCGTATAACTTGTTTCGGAATCAAATCTCTTTTTTACGCCGGCAACCGTAAAAGGTGCCTTTTCCACAATTTTGTAATCCAGCATGTTTCCGCCCTCCAGTGTGATTTTGATTTTAAGCGGAGCAAAGGACTTAAGGTTCGTCCCCGATTCTCTTGCCTGTGTCGGGGTGATGCCGTGAAAGCGCTGGAAGGCTTTTGCAAAACTGTCGGGGGAATCATAGCCGTACTTCATCGCAATGTCGATTACCTTGCAGTCGGAGCAGGCCAGTTCCTGTGCCGAGAGTGTCATGCGACGGGCCCGGATGTATTCACCGACGGTCAAGCCGCACATGGCTCCGAAGATGCGCTGGTAATAGAAAGGGGAAAGCGCCGCAATGGCTGCAATTTTCTCAATGTCCAGTTCCTTCGTCAGGTTTTGCTCGATATAATCAATGGAAGCCTGAAATCCGTCAATCCAGTCTTTCATAATGGTCACCTCATTCCGCTTAAAATCATTAAATCACACCCGGAGTTTTCCGGCCCGACTTTTTGTGCACACTTTGTCGGGGTCGGTATGCATCATGTAGTTATTATACTATGTGGGATGGGTGCCTGTCACTTTTGGGTCAAAAGTGACAGGCACTTTGAGGGTAAAAGTGACAGGCACCCAAAAGGCACCAAAAAAACAGGCGAAAGTCCAATTTCGCCTGTTCCCAAATAACTTTAATAAATTAAATAACTTAGGTACCGTTCGTCCGGAATTTAACTTAGTTTATCCGCAAACGGTGTGCCGCCCAGAAGTTTCTCGAATTCTTCGACCGGCAGGGGCTTGCTGAAATAGAAGCCCTGCGCGATAGGGCACTTGTTATCCTGCAAAAGCTGAACCTGCTTTAAAGTCTCCACGCCTTCGGTCACGCACTCGAGCCCGATATCGTTTGCCATGGAAACCACGTGTTTGTACATGCGGCTGGTGATATCATCCTCATTCATGCCGTCCATCGGAAGCAGGGAACGGTCGATTTTGACAACGTCCCACGGGATGGCACGAATCAGATTCAGCGAGGAATAGCCGTTTCCGAAATCGTCCACGGAGGTGAAAATTCCTTCTCTGTGTAGCCCGCTTACGATGCGGTTTAAATTATTAAATTCGACATCCGAAGTTGTCTCGGTCAGTTCGACTTCCAGGTATTTGCGCCGCAGTTCATAGCGGTTGATAATTTCAAGAATGTGTCCGAGCAGATCCGGATCGCTTAAGTGTTTTCTGGAAAAATTCACAGATACGCGGGGAACCTCCCGTCCCTCGTCAAGCCACCGTCTGATGTCCCGGCAGACCGTTTCGAACATATAGAAATCCAGATCGCAGATGTCCATGTTCATTTCGAGAATCGGAATGAATTCCATGGGCATAACCATTTTTCCGTTCCTGAACCACCGGCAGAGAGCTTCCGCACCGACGACTTTTCCGGTCTTGACATCGACCTTAGGCTGATAGTAGGCGACGATTTCCCGCTTTGCAATGGCTTCCGCAAACTGTTTCCGGACATTGGTAGCGTGTTCGCGCCGCTCTAAAAGCGCCTGATCGTAAAAGACAACATTCAGGCCGTTTTGTTTGGCAATCTGAATCGCAGGATAAACCCGGTCCATAATCTGCGCCGGTTTTGTAAGTTCCATATCGGGGGTTGCTACATAGACACCGGCTCTGGCGGAAACCATTAATTTTTTATTGTTCTCTTCATCATAAACAATCGGCGTACCCATAAGGGCTTCTATGACAGAGTCCCGGCGTTCATTTTTGAAAAACAGAATGAAGTTATCTCCGCCTAAGCGGCAGATGGTTCCGTCTTCTCCGACCAGTTCCTTTAAATGTTCATAATATTTCCTTAATACCACGTCGCCGAGTTTTCTTCCGATTTCCTGGTTGACGGCGCCGAAGTTTTTCAAATTGATACATACCGCCGTATTACCGTACTGCTGTCCGGCAGCAATCTTCTGATCGACAAAATGCATGAGATGACGGCGGTTTGCATATCCGTCCTCATCCGTAAAAATAAAACGGCTGATGGTATTCTGCAGGCGGTTTCTTGCGATGAAACTGATTACCAGAAGATATACATTTTTTACTTTGTCGAGTTCGTCTTCGGGAAGCGGTTCATCATCTTTGGCCATATAAAGAGTACCTTTTATGACAACACCGGAGGGCGGTGTGATACGCACCTTTACAACCGGAATATCCCCTTTGCCGTTATCGTAATCGATTAACACTTCACCTTCGCCGGCTTCTTCTAAGCGGAGCGTCTGATAAAATTCCGTTACACCCTTTGAAATGCGGAAAAGCTCACAGAACTCACCTAAAAGCGCAACAAATTCAGCCCTGTCAAATCCTTCCGGAGTGCAGGTTAAAAATGTGATCCTTTCCATGATGGTATAGTATTTTTGAAGTTTTTCCTGTTCCATGCTGCTTTTGGTTGTTTGTTGTCTTTTACTTTTTCATAGTCTTTCTTTTAGAGACTATTCTTTTTTGGAAAACATTTTTTTATAGAACACGAATAACCCCATGGTGGTGATGGGAATATATGTATATTTTATCATAATAGGGGGATTATTCAACGAAAAAACGTGATATAATAAATTGTTAATATTCGCTACATAATTGATTCATTTTTAGAGAAAAGGGGAATTTAAAATGAACAAAGAAGAAACAGGAATTCGTAAAATTCTGCGGCCGTCGAGAATATGGACGGACTGTCTGCCGTTCGCACTGATTCTGGGTGTGATTCTGGTGTTTGTGGGATCCATTTTGGAGGAATTAGCGGTAAAATTTCTTCCGGTTAACTACTTTTTCGGAAAAATCGTCGGAAACATGGATGTCGGAGAGTTTGTCGCAATGTATGCAACATTTATTGTGTTCTGGATTCTGTATCCGGTATTCGTGCTGATTCCCAAATACAACCGGCCCATGGTGAAGGGGCTTGCGTTCGGGAAGGGAAGAAATCCGGTAAAATGGATTTTAATCGGTGCGCTGCTCGGATTCGGAACGAACGGTTTGTGCATCCTGATGTCGGTTCTTATGGGCGATATCAAAATTTCGTTTAACAGTTTTTCTCCGGGAATTCTGCTTCTTTTCTTAGTGGCCATATGCATTCAGTCCGGAGCGGAAGAAATTATCTGCAGAAGTTACATCTATCAAAAACTCAGAAGACGTTACAAAACTCCCTGGGTGGCCATAATTTTCAACTCCGCGTTTTTTGCGTTGATGCATGTTTTTAATCCCGGAATTACCTTTGTTTCGGTTCTGCAGATTATCATTGTCGGAATGATTTTTGCGCTTTTTGTTTATGATTTCGACTGCCTGTGGGCGGCAATCGCCATGCATACCACGTGGAATTTTACGCAGAGCATCCTCTTCGGACTGCCCAACAGCGGTATCGTTTCCGCATATTCCCTCTTTAAACTGGATGCCGCATCCGCAAGGAACGGATTTTTCTATAACGTCAACTTCGGTGTGGAAGGCAGCATCGGATCGGTTGTGGTTCTTGCCATCCCTCTGGTGATTTTAATCGTGATCGCGGTGAAGAAGGGCGAGAAGACGGACCTTTGGGAAGGCAAAGTTTATTCGAAGAGAATCCGCGCAAGGCTTAATGAGGCGAAAACTGCGGCGGAAGCGAAGGAAGAAGAGTAACGGTTGGGTGCCCGCTAATGGGTGCCTGTCACTTTAAGGGCAAAAGTGACAGGCACCGGAGATAGTTAAAAAGAGAAAGGAGAAAGGTTATGGTAAGTGTAAAAGGGAAATGGGCGCTTATTACGGGCGCAAACAGGGGACTCGGATCGCTGGCGGCGATTTTTATGGCCGAACAGGGATGCAATCTGATTCTTCACGGAAGAACTCATGAGAAAAACAAAGAGCTGCTTGAACAGGTGAAGGCGCTGGGTGTGGAAGCGTACAGCGTATGTGCCGAACTTTCGGAGCCGGCAAGTGTGGAGGCGATGCTTCGGGAAATCGATGAGAAGGGAACGCAGGTGGACATTGTGCTTAACAATGCCGGACTGCAGATCGGTTACCGGACGGAGTATCTTTCAACGCCGCTTGAAGATTTTCCGATCAGCTTTGCGATTAATACGACGGCACCGATGCAGATCTGCTATCATTTTCTGCCGGGCATGATGGAGCGCGGATTCGGACGTATCGTGAATACGACCAGCGGAATCGCTCTTGAAGCGGAGCAGGCCGCGTATTCGGCGAGCAAGGCCGCACTCGATAAAGTGACGATTGATCTGGGATATAAGTTAAACGGAACGGATGTGGTAATTTCACTTGCCGATCCCGGCTGGTGCCGGACGGACCTCGGCGGTCCGAATGCACCGAATTCGCCGGAATCCGCGATTCCGGGAATCGTTGTGGGAGCCTTCGTGGACGATAAGAAATCCGGAAGGCTGTTCCGTGCGCAGGAATTCAGCGGACTTACGATTGAGGAAGCAGTAGCAAAGGCGGAGGCGATAGCCGCGCCGTACTGATATACTGGGTGCCCAAAAGATGCTTCGCATCTCTTTGCACTTTTGGGGCAAAAGTGACAGGCACTTTAAGGGCAAAAGTGACAGGCACCGGATAGTGAAAGGGGGAAACCGATTATGGAAAATTTTACATTTTATTCACCGACTTATTTTGCGTTTGGGAAGGATGCGGAGAATCAGGCAGGAGAACTTGTGAAGCGCTTCGGCGGAAGCAAAGTGCTCATCCATTACGGCGGGGGAAGCGTGGTCCGGTCGGGACTGCTTGACCGCGTAAAAGAATCGCTCGGAAATGCGGGCGTTGCCTTCGTCGAACTCGGCGGAGTAAAGCCGAATCCGCGAAGCGGACTCGTATACGAAGGCATTGAATTATGCAAGAAGGAAGGCGTGGACTTCGTGCTTGCGGTGGGCGGCGGAAGCAGTATCGACTCCTCGAAAGCAATTGCGGCCGGAGTGCTCTATGACGGCGATTTTTGGGATTATTACTGCGGAAAAAGAATCGAGGAGGCACTGCCCGTCGGAACCGTACTTACGATTGCGGCGGCGGGAAGCGAAGGCAGCCCGGACTCCGTCATCACGAGGGAAGAGGACATGATGAAGCGCGGGGCGAGCGGGGATGCCATCCGCCCGAAGTTCAGCATTCTGAATCCGGCGCTTACCGAGACCCTTCCGCCGTATCAGACGGCAGCGGGCATCACGGACATTATGGCGCATCTGTATGAAAGATATCTGACGAATTCGACGGAGGTCGAGGTGACGGACCGCCTGATTGAGGCGCTTCTGCTTACGATGAAGCATGAGGGGCCGCGCGTGATTGCCGATCCGCATAATTACGAGGCGAGAGCGAATATCATGTGGGCAGGCATGATGGCGCACAATAATTCCTGCGGCGTGGGACGGTCTCAGGACTGGAGCAGCCATAACATCGAGCATGAACTGTCCGCACTTTACGACTGCGCGCACGGCGCCGGACTTGCCGTAACGATGCCGGCGGTACATAAATATGTGATGAATCATAATGTGATGCGTTTTGCGAAGGCAGCGGTCCGCGTATGGGGCTGCAGCATGGATTTTGAGCATCCGGAGGTAACCGCGCTAGAAGGAATCGAGGCATTTTCACGGTTCTTAACGTCAATCGGCATGCCCCGTAATTTCGAGGAACTCGGTGCGAAGGAAGAGGATATCCCGACACTCGTTAAGAATCTTTGTTACGGAAACGGCCGGGACGGCATCATTTACGGATTCGTGAATCTGAATGAAGAGGATTGTACGAAGATTTATAAGATGATGATTTAGTGCTGCCCGGGTGCGGCCTCCCCGGGTGCCCAAAAGATGCTTCGCATCTCTTTGCACTTTTGACCCAAAAGTGACAGGCACCTTAAGGGGAAAAGTGACAGGCACCTTAAGGGGAAAAGTGACAGGCACCCAAGGGGAAAAAGGAGGAAGAAAATGAACAGGTGGAAAATGGTTTCAAAGCCGGCAGTGGCGTTACTTATGGTGATGTGTCTGGTGCTCGGAATTACGCTGACACCGGCAGGCGTGCTGACGGTAAGGGCGGATGGAGACAATGAGGATACTTCCGAAGTTGCATCGGAGACATCCGAAGACATTTCGGAGGCCATTTCAGGCGAGGAGGATTTATCCGATGAGTCGGCGTCGTATTTTCTGTGGATTGCGGGAAGACAGGTGACCGAACTTTCGGCGGTTGACTTAACCGTAATCGAAGGAGTCAGCGTTTCCGGAGAAGGATATGCGATGTATGATGCGGCGCACAACATCCTCAAACTCAAAAATGCAACCATCCAGCGAAACTTCCATGATAATGATTTTGAATTCGGAATCCGCTACGACGGGCCGTCTGATTTTAAAATTGAGGCGGAGGGCAATAACTATGTATCGTGCACATTAAGTGCGGAAAGCGGAGGAGAAAAACTTGCAGCGGGAGCGCCGGCAGAGGATGCCGATTTAACGGGCGAAACGATAAGAACCACGGCGGCGGGGCTGGTAATCGGACCGGTTACGTCCACCGGGGACAAAAATGAGGCGAATGTGTTAATCGAAGTTGCGGCGGATTCCTTCATTGAATTTACCGCATCGAATGAACTTGGCAACGCAGATGTCGCGGCGGGGATTTTTCATAACGGAACCGCCAATCTGACTTTCTCCGGAAAAGGACGGATTAATGCAGGTGCAACAAAAGGCATCGTAGTTGAGGGCGTGGCGAGCGGCGGAACGTTCGTTACGAAGGCGCCGGTTACCGCAAACATATCGACCGGCGATGAAAGTGAAAACAATGCGACCAATTTCGCGAACGGCATAGCAGCGCATGCAGTGATTTTTGACGGAGGAACGGTAAATGTTACCGGCGGTTATGCGAACAACGAGAGCAACGGAATCGATACCAGGGGCGCGGGACCGGTTTTAATGAATGACGGAAACGTCAGGGTGACGGCGGGCTATGCGGGCGATGCGAGTGTCGGAATCAACTCGGATGAGGGCATTACCATTTGCGGCGGCACGCTGGAAGTAAACACGAAAGTTTACGGTTCCACCACCGCATACAAGGCACTTTCCATGGTGCCGATTTTTGCGGACGGTGTTTCGGCCATCGCAAGCACCAACACGGACCCGAGCACAGGGTATGTGGAATACAAAGCGGAGGACAACGACTCGTACCGCTGGTTTAAGAGTACGTTTGAAAAACCGGGCGTTGATGAGGTTTTTGAAGACGTGAAAACAGGCGCATGGTATGTGCCGGCAGTTCAGTACGTCTATGATAAAGGCATCATGGTCGGCAAAGGCTCGACCTTCGGGATCGGCAATTCCATCAAGCGTGAGGATTTTGTGCAGACTTTGTACAGCATGAGCGGCAAGCCGGAAGTTGATCCGTCGGTGAAGAACCCGTTCAGTGATGTAAAAGACAAACCGGGCTATCCGCGTGACGCGATTCTGTGGGCGAATGAAAACGGAATCGTAAAAGGCAACGCGGACGGCACGTTCGGTGTCGGCAAGGACATCCAGAGACAGGCCGTGGCAGCGATTCTTTATCAGTATGCGAAGTACATCGGTGTATCGACGGACTATGAAGATACGGCACTTGATAAGTTCTCGGATAAGGCCAAGGTTCAGAGCTGGGCTTTGGTTTCGATGAAGTGGGCTGTTACGAACGGAATTATCGGCGGCAAAGGAAGCGAGAAGGACGGCTATCGTCTTGATCCTGTCGGAAAAACCACGAGAGAAGAATGTGCGGCAATGCTTAAGAAGATTGATGAAATGCCGCGGAAGTGATTTTATTGTGGTGGGCACCCAAGGGGGAAAAGTGCAAAGAGATGCGAAGCATCTTTTGGGCACCCGGAGGAGTAATAATGAAAGAAACCTATTTCAGTATCAATGAAGACGGGCTCAGTATCCGCTGTAAACTGTACGGAACCGGCGCGAGGGAATATTCGCGCGTGGTTATTTTCGGGCACGGATTCGGCGGGCACAAGGACAACCGTGCAGCGGAGAAATTCGCCGGGAAGCTGCTTTCGAAGGTGAAGGACATTGCGGTTTTGATTTACGACTGGCCGTGTCACGGCGAGGATGCCGGGAAGAAACTTCGCCTGGAGATGTGCAATCATTACCTTACGCTGGTCATCCGCTATGCGAAGGAGAAACTGGGCGCGACGGAACTTTACGGAAACGCGACGAGTTTCGGCGGGTATCTTTTTCTGAAGTATATATATGAAAATGGAAACCCGTTTACCGCGCTGACGCTTCGCTGCCCGGCAATCAAAATGTATGAAGTCATCAATGCGACGATTTTATCCGAGGAGGACAAGCACCTGCTCGGAAAGGGAAAGCCGGTGCTGGCCGGGTTTGACCGCCTCGTAAAAATCGACAGCGATTTTTTAAACGATTTAAAGGAAAATGATATCAGCGAATACAACTACAAGGATAAGGCGGATTCCATCATGATTATCCAGGGTACGAAGGATGAGATTGTTCCGCCGCAGGATGTTTTTGATTTCGCGGACAGGAACGGAATTCTCTGTGTGGCTGTGGAGAATGCTGATCACCGCTTCACCGAAGTGACGAAGATGGATGAAGTGATTAAGAATATGATTGATTTTTATGAACTGTTTATGTAAGAGTTGATGGGTGGATGGGCACCCGGAGGTTATGTAATGAAGAAAGCAGCAGGAAAAATAATCGGAATCCTCTGCCTGGCGCTGACAGTCCTGACGTTGTTTGCAGGCTGCGGCTCGAAAGGCACGGTTGACATTACGTCCAAATGGAAAATCTCTGAATTTACGGTAAACGGAACCACGACAAAAATGGACGATACGCCGTTTTTCATACGTATGCTTGCGGTTACCAAGAATCCGAAATTCGTATGCAAGGACGGCGTGAACTGCGTACTCACAAGCAGCGGAAAGGCCCATCCGGGAACCATAACGCAAGAGGGAGACACCTATGTGATTACCTTCCCGGACACGTCAAAGAAGATGTACGGCAGGATCAGCGGAGACAAACTGATGATTATCAACGAGGGCGGAACGCTGGAACTGGTTTTTGAGGCGAAGTAGTCAATGAAAACAATACGCGTTGTGGCAGCAGTAATTCAATCCGTGAATGAAAACGGAGAGCCGGTAATCCTTGCGACACAGAGAGGATACGGCGATTATAAGGACGGATGGGAATTCCCAGGCGGAAAAATCGAAACCGGCGAGTCGCCGGCAGAAGCGCTCGTTCGTGAAATCAGAGAGGAACTCGATACAACTATCGTTGTAGGTGAATTGATTGATACGATTGAGTATGATTACCCGGATTTTCATCTTTCCATGGATTGTTTCTTATGTGAAATCGAGGACGGCAGTCCGGTATTAAAGGAGCATGAAGCCGCAAGGTGGCTTACCAAAGAGCAGTTAAACTGCGTGGACTGGCTGCCGGCGGATCTTAAGCTGATTGGGAAATTGAAAAACCCCTCCTCAAATGAATGAGAGGAGGGGATTTTTTGATGTCATATTATTTTTTATCAATTCCGGTGGAATTTACAGTTATTGTGAAATCCGTTGTTATTATAAAACCTGTAGTTACCGCGGAATCCACTGGTTGTGTGCGGAGCAGTTATCGTTATGATAGATTTGTCTGTCATTTACGTAAATCAGTACATCAGGTGTTCTGACTCCGCCGCTGATCAGAATCGAAATGTTTCTTGCCGGCTCTTTTGTGCTGTTCCAGAACATGGCGCTGAACGGCCAGTCCGTTCCCCACATGATGTCGTAGCTGTAAGCGAAAG
>JAEEGL010414473.1_pt1 | contig 15325 bp, 14 predicted proteins | sample 9134231 | NCBI WGS metagenome assembly JAEEGL01 (sample SAMN16246548, study PRJNA631951) | gut metagenome | biome: gut microbiome; feature: rumen; material: fiber-attached | host: Bos | place: Iran: Karaj | collected 2018-10 | reverse complement strand
TAGTTTATGAAAAAGATAAATCAATCGTATTATTTACTAAAAATGGTATGGTAAAACAAACACTAGAAAGTGATTTAGAAGTATCACGTACTTCTAAGCCAATGACAGTTATTAAACTAAAAGATGATGACGAACTAATAAATGTCAAAGTATCTAGTCTAAATACTATATTTGTATCTCATAAAGGATACTATCTAAATATTAAAACTAATGAAATACCAGTGGTTGGTCCTAAAGCTAGTGGAGTAAAAGGTATTAATTTAAAAGATGATTATGTAGTTAGTGGAGACTCTTATAATTCCGATGCTGAATATATTAACGTTATAACAGAAAATAAAACTGCTAAAAGAGTTAAAATATCAGATTTAGAATTAATGAGTAGAGCTAAAAGAGGAAGTCTAATAATAAAGAAGACTAAGACAGTTACTTATTATGTTAAAAAAGCCTTTACAACTTTATCTAAAGATGGTGTAGTATTTAAAATAGATGAAGCATTTAAAGAAATCAAAAATAGTGATATTCCAATTATGGATCTTGCTTCTACTGGTTCTGTTTTAACTAAAAAAGATTTACAAGACGTTTATTTAAAAACTAATCTAATTAGTTATTTAAAGAAAGTTTCTAAAGAAGAAAAAGAAGAAACAACTCCAGAACCAGCAAAGGAAGAAATAAAAGAATTAACTATTGATGACTTTATAGATGATTTTAAAATATAAGCTTAAACAGCTTATATTTTTTTATTGACACTATAAGAAAAGATGTTATTATATAAAATCAAGAGGTGGTTATGTGGACTTTCTAGACGATTTAAATTATTATTGTGAAACTGAAAAAAGGTATGCGTATTTAGATAGCAATGGAAAAACTTGTTATCTTAAGAAGAAAGATATAGTTGATACTATCAATAGAGTTTATAATAGTTGCTACAACTATAAATCAGACAAATTGCAAATAGTAAAAAAGACGTCTGGTTTTATTGAAAAACGCAATTGGGAATGTAAAACTTATGTTTATTATGATGGAAAAGAAGTTTATCCATGCCTAAATTTGCTATCTAATAAAAAGTGGCTAACTGAATTAATGAGAATAGATGAAGAATGTAATAAGTACGCAATGGAAAGTTATGAACGTGCTAAAAATATTTCATTACTAGATCAAAAAAAAGAAAGAGTTTTGGAAGATATAAGGATGCTTTTTCCTGGGGGATATAGTGATTCTAAAATTATAATCTATGGAGTAACAATCAAGAGCTTTAAAGTTGACAAATATTTAGATGATTATGAATATAAAGTAAATGCATCGGTAAGACTAGCTGATGGTACTCTTGTTTTAGACACTTATAATCAAGTATTTCATCCAGGAATGTGGTTAGATTATATTATATCTTTAGCAGAACAAAAGAGAGAGAAAATTGCACGTGAATGGCAAGAAAAACACAAAGATGATCCTGTACGTATTTTAGAAAGAAAAATTGAAGATAAGTGTTCTCCAATAGATGATTCTAAATTCTTTAAATAAAAGCAAGCATAGCTTGCTTTTTTATTCATATTATATAGTGGTGATAGTATGTCTAAAGAAAGTTTTAAATTATTTGCTAAGTCTCATCCAGAGTTATTAAACTATATTAAATCTGGAGAAATGACTTGGCAAAAATTCTATGAAATATATGATATATATGGAGAAGATGATAAAGCGTGGAGTACATATCTTTCTTCTAATAAAGTTAATATAGGTAATATAAAAGATATGTTTAAAAATATCGATACTAAGTCTATTCAAAATCATATAAATAATGCTCAGAAAGCAATTGGTATTGTCCAAGAACTTGCATCTAAAAAGGGAGTAGAAGATATTGTGACTAAAGGACCAATATCTCCAAGACCAATAACTAAGATATTTGAGGATTAAAATGATTTATCCGTTATATGAAAAGATTAAGGATAATCCTAAGCTATATGATATCTTAAAGCACAACTCTAATTATATTAAAGAACTAAATAGAAACCCTAATTCATATAAGAAGTTTGTTAGTGAAATGAAAGAAAAATATAAGCTTAGAGTAACTGATAAAATAAGTGAAACTGTTGATAATATAGATTTAGTATCAAATGTATTGCAAATGTTAAAATAGTGTCAAGTTTGACACTATTTTTTATCATAAAAACCAATATTATTGACAAACTAAAAAATGAGATATTATAATTTAAATATAAAAATAGGAAAGGAAAATAAAAAATGAAAAAAAATAATAAAAAAGGATTTACATTAATCGAACTATTAGCAGTTATCGTAATATTAGCTATATTAGCTACAGCAGCTTACACATTAATTATACCAAGAATAAACGCTGAAAAGCCAAAAACTTTTGTAACAGACATTTCTAACATTACTGATGCATATGATATGTATGTTAATACTTCTACCACTGCTCCAACAAATTCTACTTTTAAAATATACACTACTACTACCAGTAGTACTAATGTTGCATGCAAATGTGTATCAATAGATGCATTAATAGAAAATGGTAATTTAAAATTTACTGGAAATGACAAAGCAAAGGGTATTGTTGCTGTATGTAATAATCAATATTATGTTTCATATGCTAATGATTCTTATAAAACGACTGGAACAATATCTAACACAGTTGCTGGAAATAATATAGTCAATTCAAGATTTGTTTCTCCTGATAATAATATGACTACATGTAGTGGAAGTACATGTTCTGTTATAACATCATGTCCAACATCTGGAACAACAATTGCAAAGAACTTTAAATAACTAAGCATTGCGCTTAGTTTTTTTATGCCTATTGATTTTAATTTTTAATTATATTATAATTTTTATAGTTAGGAATGATGGATATGAGTAATAAAAAAGGATTTACTGTAGTTGAAATATTAGTTGTTATAGTAATACTAGCTGTAGTAGGTCTAGTTATTATGATGAGCATTATTCCTAAAATAGAACAAAATGCTAAGAATAACTTTATGGATGATGTTAAGTTATATCTTCAAGCATCTGCTAAACAAGTTACTGATGATAAAATTGATGGTAAAGAATTTACTAATAAATGTATATCTATAACTGATTTAAACAAAGCCAAAATTGGTGTAGTAAATAAGAAAAATTATTCAGGTTATGTGACAATTACATTAAATGCTACTGATAAATCTGTTGTTTATAATATAGCTATTACAAATGGTAGATTTTATTCATATAATCGTATAAGTGATTCTTATTTGATTTCTGGTGATAAAATAGAAGAAGCTAGCTTCTTGGATAACTTTGATAACGCTAAGAATTTTCCTACTAAGTGTCCTTCTGAATAATAGCAAACTTGAAAGTTTGCTTTTTTAATTATATAATTTTATTGGGTGAAGCATATGTATTTAGGAAGCCATGTATCATTTGGAAAAAATCAATTGTTAGGATCAGTTAAAGAAGCACTTTCTTATAATGCTAATACTTTTATGTTTTATACTGGAGCACCTCAAAATACGATAAGAAGTGAAATAGATGATAATAATACTAAAGAAGCATTAGAACTTATGAAATCAAATAATATTGATATAAATAAGGTCATTTGTCATGCTCCTTATATTATTAATTTAGCTAATAAAAAAGATCCAAGTAAATGGGATTTTTCAATTAATTTTTTAAAAAATGAAATAAAAAGATGTGAAATGATGAATGTTAAATACATCGTTGTTCATCCTGGAAGTAGTGTAGGTATAACTCCCAAAGAAGGATTAGATAACATTATTGATGCTTTAAATATAATTATAGATGATAAAGATACATGCATGATTTTACTTGAAACTATGGCTGGAAAAGGTAATGAATGTGGGAGAACATTAGAAGAGATTAAATATATTCTTGATGGTGTTAAATCTTCTAATATCGGAGTCTGTATTGATACATGTCATTTAAATGATGCTGGATATGACATAAGTGATGCAAATAAACTAATAAATGACATTAATAATATCATTGGTCTAGAAAGAGTTAAATGTGTTCATTTGAATGATTCTAAAAATGAGATTGCATCTCATAAAGATAGACATGATAATATTGGGTTTGGAACTATTGGCTTTAATAATCTAATTAATTTGGTTTATAATGCTGTTTTTAAAGATATTCCAATCATTTTAGAAACTCCATATATTGGAGATACTGATGATGATAAAAATAGATTATATCCACCATATAAGTATGAAATAAATATGATAAAAAATAAAGAGTTTGATAGTAGTATTAAAGATAAAATTAGAAAAGAATATAAATAGCAATAAATTGCTATTTTTTTCTATTTATAGTAAAATAGATATGATATAGAGGTGTTCTATGGAAAGATTTTTTAATTTCTTATTAAGTATAGTTTTAATAATAGCAATTATATTTGGGATATACTTTGTTAGTAAGTATAGTTATGTTGATAGGGTTGGAATTAGTGTCTATACTGAAGATAAAGAATACATGGTTATTGATCCTTATCGCTATGATGTAAATAAAATAAAGAAATATTTTATGTTATCTAGTACGTTTTTTAATCATTCTAAAAAATATAATAAAAAAGTTAAATGTTTATATAAAGTAAGTATAAATGATAACGATATCATTTGTTATGACGGAAATAAAGAAGGATATGCTAAGTATTCAAAAAGAATAGATACTATTGATGATGTTAAGGAAAAAGTTAAGAAAAAGAATATTGAAGCAGTTGGGGAAAATAAATATAAAACAAAAGTAATTAAGTTAAATAAAGATTTTACTAAAATGTTAGTGGATTTATATTAAATAGGAGAAATATGCATATATTAGATAATACCAAAGAAAAATTAGAAGAATATTTTGAATCTATTGGGGAAAAAAAGTTTAAAGCTACTCAAGTTTTTGAATGGTTATATGAAAAAAAAGTTTACGATGTAAACGATTTTTCTAATTTAAAAAAGGAAGTAAGAGATAAACTTTTACAAGATTTTTCTTGGGATAAAATAAGTATTGTAAAAAAAGAAGAAGATGATTTAACTAAAAAGTACTTATTTAAACTAGTTGATGATAATCACGTTGAAGCAGTAGTGATGTATCACGATTATGGAATAAGTATATGCGTATCTAGTCAAGTTGGATGCAACATGGGATGTAAGTTCTGTGAATCTGGAAGGCTAAAAAAGGTTAGAAACTTAGAAACATATGAAATGGTTATGCAAATACTTTTGATTGAAGAAGATATAAAAGAAAGAATTTCATCTGTAGTAATCATGGGTATTGGTGAGCCACTAGATAATTATGATAATGTTATTAATTTCATTAAGATTGTTAATGATCCGAAAGGACTTGCAATAGGGGCGAGACATATTACTTTATCTACATGTGGAATAGTACCTAAGATTTATGAACTTGCTAAATTACCACTACAAGTTAATTTAGCGTTATCATTGCACGCTCCTTCTGATGAAATAAGAAACGAGATAATGCCTGTAAATAAAGCGTATAATATCAGTCAAGTGTTGACAGCAATAAATGATTATATTAGCGAAACTAATAGACGAGTGACCATAGAATATGTTATGCTTAAAGAGGTAAATGATAGTGAAAGTTGTGCTGTCATGTTATCAAATCTCTTAAAAGGAATGAATGTTTATGTTAATTTAATTCCTTATAATGAGACAAACAATATATCATTTAAAAAAAGTAAAAAGGATACTATCCTGGCTTTTTATAATGTATTAAAGAAAAATGGTATTAATGTAACGATTAGAAAAGAATTTGGAAGTAAGATATCAGCTGCCTGTGGACAGCTTAGAAGCAAAGAGGTGAAATAATGCAATCATTTTATTTAACTGATGCTGGAAGAGTAAGGTCTCATAATGAAGACTCTGTAACTATTTTAAAAAATGCATCTGATGAGTATTTACTTATAGTTGCAGATGGTATGGGAGGACATAGAAAAGGTGAAGTAGCATCTTCTATGGCATTATCCCAACTAGGAAAAAGATTTACGGAGATTAGTACTATTGGGACTAAATTAGATGCTGTAAATTGGCTTAATGATAATGTTAATGAGATTAATAAATCTATTATTGATTATGCTACTGAAAATGTTGATTCTACTGGAATGGGTACTACATTAGTAGTAGCACTTCTTACTAAAGAGTATTTAATATTTGGTAACATTGGAGATTCTTCAGGGTATGCATTAAAAAATGGTAAATTACATAAAGTAACGAAAGATCATACTTTAGTTAACTTACTAGTTGAAGCAGGAGACTTAACTGAAGAAGAAGCTAAATTCCATCCTAAAAAGAATGTTTTAATGAAAGCCTTAGGAGCTGCTGAAAAATGTGAAATGGATATCTTCGATGTAGATTTAGATAGTGAAGGTATTTTACTATGTAGTGATGGTCTTACTAACATGTTAACTGATGAACAAATAGAAAAAGTTTTAAATGATGATACACTAGAGATAGAAGAAAAAGTAAGTAAATTAATTAGAAAATGTAATGCTCGTGGGGGAACAGATAATATATCTGTAGCATACTTGTATAAAGGATAAATTGGAGGGTAATTATTATGATAATGAAAGGTCAAAAGATAAGTGATCGCTATCAAATAATTAAGAGTATTGGCGAAGGTGGTATGGCTAATGTCTATCTTGCCTATGATACGATACTAGATCGAAATGTTGCAGTTAAAATATTACGTGGAGAATTATCAAGTGATGAAAAGTTTGTTAGACGTTTCCAAAGAGAAGCTCTATCAGCTTCTAGTTTATCTAATCCAAACATAGTTGAAGTATATGATGTAGGAGAAGATAATGGCGATTTTTATATCGTAATGGAATATATTGAAGGAAAGCATTTAAAGGCTTTACTAAAAAAACGCGGCAAACTTACTGTTACCGAAGTAGTTGATATAATGAGTCAAATTGCTAATGGACTTTCTGTAGCACATGATTCATATATTATTCATAGAGATATTAAACCACAAAATATCATGATACTTGAAAATGGTATGGTTAAAATAACTGATTTTGGTATTGCTATGGCTATTAACGCTACACAGCTTACTCAAACAAATTCTGTAATGGGAAGTGTTCATTATTTACCACCTGAACAAGCCAGTGGTAAAGGAGCTACATTACAAAGTGATATATATTCAATGGGTATTTTAATGTATGAGCTTTTAACTGGTAATTTACCATTTAAGGGTGATAATGCTATTGAAATAGCTTTAAAACATTTAAAAGAGCATGTTCCTCCAATAAGAGAAGAACTTCCTAATGTTCCACAAAGTATTGAAAATATTATTATTAAAGCAACTGCTAAAAATCCTAAAAATAGATATGCTGATGCTAGGGAAATGTATGAAGATTTAAGAACATGTCTTTCTGAATCGCGTAAAAATGAACCAAAATACGAATACAAATATCCTGAAAATGATTATGATGATACTAAAGTTTTAAAGATTGCGGGCAGCAAAAAAGCAGCAAAAGAAGAAGTTGAATCTTCTAGTAAAGATGAAGAAGATACTAAACCTATTGCTAAACAAATTACTGGTGATGATTTAAAAGGACAGAATAAATTACTTATTCTATTATTATCAATATTTACTGGTATAGTTGTCTTTGCTACTATATTATTTGTCTTGTTCTTTAAAGTTCTACCTGGTATGAATGCTAAAAGTTCAATAATTCCTGATGTAAAAGGACTTACAGTTGAGCAAGCTGTTAAGAAATTACAAGACAAAGGATTTGTGGTTAGTGAAAATCAAAAAGAAGTAGCGTCAACTGAATATGAAGAAGGTTTAGTTGTTAAAACTAATCCAGCTGCTGGAACATCAAGAAAGAAATCTACTGAAGTTACTTTATATGTATCTGTTGGTGATTCTAATTTTGAAGTACAAGATTATACTGGTAAGAATTATTTAGAAGTTAAAGGTGCTTTAGAAGCTTTAAAAATTAATGTATTAATCGAAAAAGAAGAAGTAGAAGAAGATACAAGTTATGATGAAAACGAAGTAATTAATCAATCTAAGAAACCGGGAGAGAAGTTAAGCCCTGGTGATACAATAACTTTATACATTCCAAAGATTGAGAGTAAATATCCAGATTTTTCAAATGGTTATAGCGTAGATGATGTTAAAGAGTTTGCTGAAACTCACAATTTAACAGTTAACGTTGAAGAAGTAATTACTACTGAATATGAAGTAGGAAAGATATTCTATCAAAGTAAACCAGAAGGATATACAATTATTCCAAATACAAGCTTCAAAATTAAAGTAGCGGTTGCTCAACCTGAAGAAAATACCGAAGAAGAAGAAAATGAATTAGAGTAGAATATGATAAAAGAAGGTAAAATAGTAAAATTAATTGGTGATTTATATACCGTTTTATCTGACGGAAAGAAATTTGATTGCAAAGCTAGAGGAAGATTTAGAAATGATAAAATCTCTCCTTTAGTTGGAGATCAAATTCTTTTTGATATAGAAAAAAGCTATATTATGGATATAAAGCCGAGAAGGAATGAACTATTAAGACCTCCAATTGCTAATATCGATTATGCTCTTATAGTTACTAGTTTAGTAAAACCTGATATTTCCTATAATTTATTAGATAAATTATTATCAAATGTAATTATAAATAAAATAACTCCAGTAATAATTATTACTAAATCCGATCTAGCAGATAAAAAGTTTGTTAAAGAAAATGCCAAAATATTAAAATATTATGAAAAAATAGGTATTAAAGTTATAAAGAATACTAAAACTAGTAAGATTAAAAAACTAATAAAAAATCATACTGTGGTTTTAGCTGGTCAAACTGGAGCAGGAAAAAGTACATTACTTAATAAGTTAGATAAAAATTTAAACTTAAAAACTGATGAGATTTCTGAAAGCTTAAATAGAGGTAAACATACAACAAGACATGTAGAATTTTTTGATATTAACAATTCTCTTATTGCAGATACTCCAGGTTTTTCTGCCCTTGATTTAGAAGAGTATTCTAAAGAACAAATTAAAGATTCATTTATAGAGTTTAAAAAATATCCTTGTAAATTTAAAGATTGTGATCATTTAACTAATAAAGAGTGCTCTATTTATGATGCATATAAAGAAGGTAAAATACTAGCTTCTAGATATGAGAATTATCGTAAATTAGTAGAAAGGAAATAATTATGAAAATAAGTATATCTTTTTTAAAGAGTAATTATGATTTAGATGAAACAATTTCTAGAATTAATAATATTAATGATGATAGTATTATTCATGTAGATATTATAGATGGCAAGTATGTAGATGCATCTAAAACAGATTTAGATAAATATATTAATGCTTTAGAAAAAGCTTCTAAAGCATTAGATATTCATTTAATGGTTAATCATCCAATAGAGTATATAAATAGATTAATAAAACTTAATCCTGATATTATTACAGTTCACTTTGATTGTCTTGATGATTTAAATGAAATATCTAATATTCTAAAAGAAAATAACATTAAGATGGGTATAGCGCTTAATCCTAATGATGATGTATATGTTATTAAAGATTATATTAATATTTTAGATTTAGTACTTGTAATGAGTGTTTTTCCTGGTAAGGGTGGTCAAAAGTTTATAGCAAGTACACCATATAAACTAGAACATTTACTTAGACTAAAAAAAGAACTAAATAAAGATTATCTATTAGAAGTAGATGGTGGAGTAAATGATAAAACCATAAAAGAAGTTAATAACCTAGTAGATTTAGCTGTATCAGGATCTTATATATGCTGTTCAGACGATTATCAAAAAAATGTAGACAAGTTAAAAGACATTCGTTAAGAATGTCTTATTTATTTAATGTTTTTGCTTCTCTAGCACTTATGATTACTTTTTGACCATTGATTGTCTTCTTTTGAAGATTTGGTTTTTGTTTCATTTTTGTTGCATTTAATGCATGAGATCTTTTATTACCTGTTAATGGTTTTTTCTTTGTTACTTTAGTTGCCATCTAAACACCTCCAAATGTCATTTGTTACTTAAAAACTTTATCATATTATATGATTTATGTCAAATAATATATGAAAGTTTTAACTATTTTTTAAGTTCATTTATAGACTTATAATCCCAATTTTGTTAAAATGTTTATAGAGTGGGGTGAGTATCATGTATTGTCCTTTAAAAGTAACTACTGACTATAGTTTACTAGGTAGCTTAGTGAAAATAAATGACCTAGTAAATAAATTAAAAGAATATGATATTACATCATGTGCAATATGTGATACTAATCTATATGGAGTTCTTGATTTTTACTATACTTTAAAAAATAATAATATTAAACCAATTATCGGATTAGAAGTAAATATCGATGATAATCCAATTTATTTGTATGCTAAAAATTATAAAGGATATCAAGCACTACTTAAGATACATACTAAAATACAGATTAAAAGTCTTAAGATAGACGATATTAAAAATGATAACATTAAAGTAATAATTCCGTTTGTTAGTAGAAAATTATATTATAAAGATGATAATGTTTTTTTAGGTTATTCATCTAAACAAGAAAAGGATGTACTAATAAAGAAAGTTTCAAATATAGTATTTGTTAATAATGTATTATGTTTAAATAAAGATGATCTTAAGTATGTTGGATATTTATCTTTAATAAAAGATGGAAAAACTATTAGTGAATTAGAATCTACATTGGATAATAATTATTTGATATCTGGAACTGATTTAACTAAAGAAGATATTATGTCTACTTTGGAGTTTTCTAGTGATTTGAACTTAACTATTGTAGAAGACAAAAAATATATTCCTAAATACTATAAATGTGATGATAATTCATATCAGTATTTAACTTCTTTGGCTGTTAAGGGACTTAAAAAAAGATTAAATGGAAACATTTCAGATGAATACAAAAATAGATTAAAATATGAACTTGAAGTAATAAATAAAATGGGATTTGTAGATTATTTCTTAATTGTTTATGATTATGTTTTTTATGCTAAAAAACATAATATATTAGTTGGCCCTGGAAGAGGTAGTGCAGCCGGTTCACTTGTTAGTTATTCTCTAGGCATAACAGAAGTAGATCCTTTAAAATATGATTTGCTATTTGAAAGATTTTTAAATCCGGATCGTATTACGATGCCTGATATTGATATAGATTTTGAATATACCAAAAGAGGAGAAGTAATAGATTACGTAAAAGAGTGCTATGGAAAAGATAAAGTAGCTCCAATTATGACTTTTGGTACATTAGCAGCTAAACAAGTATTAAGGGATATAGGAAAAGTATTAGAGTATGATTCTAATCTTATTGATAAGTTTGTTAAAACGTTGGATGCTAAATTGTCTTTAAAAGCTAACTTAGAAAGAGAAATCGTCAAGAAATTTTTAAATAACTATCCTAAATTAAAAGATTTATATAAATTATGTTTTAAGTTTGAAGGGCTTAAAAGACATATATCAACTCATGCAGCCGGTATTATTATATCTAGTACTTCACTTGATAATATAATTCCAATTTATATCGAAAATGATAATATTTTAAGTGGTGTAACAATGGAGTACTTAGAAAGTGTTGGACTTTTAAAGATGGATTTTCTAGCTTTAAGAAACCTTACTATTATAAGCAATGTTTTAGAATTAATTAATAAAGATCATGAAATAGATTTAAATAAAATTGATTATAATGATAAGAAAGTTTATAAATTGTTTGAAGATGGGCTTACTGAAGGAATATTCCAATTTGAATCATCTGGAATGAAAAACTTAATAACAAAGTTTAAACCTAAATGTTTTGATGATTTAGTAGCTTGTATTGCTATTTTTAGACCAGGTCCAATGGAAAATATTGATACTTTTATTAAACGTAAAGATGGTAAAGAAAAGATTACCTATTTAAATGACGATTTAAAAGATATCTTAGCTCCTACTTGGGGAATTATAATCTATCAGGAACAAATTATGCAAATACTCGTTAAAATGGCATCTTTTTCTTATGCAGAAGCTGATAACGTAAGAAGAGCTATGAGTAAGAAAAAGAAAAACATAATATTGGGTTATGAAACCAAATTTGTTAGTCAATCTATAAAAAATGGTTATCCAAAAGAAAATGCACTTAAAGTTTATAATTTAATCTTAAAATTTGCTAATTATGGATTTAACAAAGCTCATTCAGTATCATATTCTATGATAGCTTATCAAATGGCATATTTAAAAGTATATTATAAAGAATATTTCTTGGCTAATTTACTAAACATGTCTATTGGCAGTGAAATAAAAACTAAAGAATATCTAGATGAAGCTAAACAAAATGATTTAACTATATTAAAACCGAATATTAATGAAAGTGATAATACATATAAGATTATTGGAACCAAAATACTTTTGCCATTACTTATTGTTAAAGGATTAGGAGAAAATATAGCTAACGAGATTATTAATGATAGAAACCAAAATGGTGAGTATAAAAACTATTTAGATTTTATATCTAGGACATATAAACTAGGAGTAAATAAAGGGATATTAGAAAGTTTAATTAGTGCAGGAGCACTAGATAACTTTAATTTAAATCGTAAAACAATGAAAGATAATCTACCTGTGGCGATTAATTATGCTTCCTTAACGTTAGATTCTATTGATGGTTTATCTATGGAACCTGAAATAGTATATCTTCCGGAGGAAACTGAAGAAGAATTAAGAACAAATGAATATAATGCACTAGGGTTTTATTTAACTAATCATCCAGCTAGCAAATATACTTCTGGTGTGGTAAAATCAAAACAGATACCTAAGTATTTTGATAAAACTATTAAAATCGTTGGTTTAATTGAAAATATCCATTCAATTAAAACTAAAAAAAGCGAAGATATGGCTTTTATAACGTTATCTGATGAATTTGGTAATATTGATTTAACAATATTTCCAAAGAGTTATCATCTATTATCAGATTTAAATAAAGGAAATTTAATCGAAGTGTTAGGTAAAGTAACCAAAAGATATGCTAGTTATAGTGTATCTGTAATTAAGATAAGTAAAGTAAGTTAGGTGTAGACATGAACGAAGAATTGACAAGATTTTTTAATAAAATTAATTTAACTGATTATGATGAAACTGCTTATGCAGGCGTAAATATTTTAAAAGTAGTTGTTTTAAGTAAAACAGCGTCTTTTAAAGTGTATCTAAATTTTCCTGATTTAATATCTTATAACGAATTAAAAAAACTTGATGAAGCTTCTAAAAACGGCTTATCAGAAAAAGCCCTAAAAATTGATTATTCTTATGAGAATATTACTGATGACGCTAAAAAAGCCTTCTTTTTAGAAGTACTAGAAGAACTAAGAAAAGAAAAACCTTCTTTAAGTTCTCTAGAAGAAAAGAATATTAAGTTTGAAGAAGATATTATTATAGAAGCAAGCAGTTCATTTGAAAAAGAATTATATGAAGATGTTTGTAAAAAAATCAAAAAGGTATTTAAAAAGTTTGGAGTAGAAAGTATTTCTTTTAAAGTTGAAGTAAATGAAGAGGAAAATCTAAAAATCAAAAAAGCTATAAAAGAAGAAAAGAAAAACCCTGTTACTTTAGAAAAAGAGGAAGAAAAGAAAACTCTTTCTATTAAAAGTCCTGATAAATATCAAAACACTACGATTAATAACATTATGGGTGAAACTAAAAATGTTTTAGTTGAAGCTTATATATTTGGTATAGATACACTAGAAAGGGATAATATCAACATTATCACTCTAAAAATAAGTGATAAAACTAATAGTTTAATTGCAAAAGTATTTAAAAAGAAAAAGGAAGAATACTTTGATACTTTGTCTTTGTTAAAGGTAGGAAATTGGTATAATTTTTATGGAAATATTGAATATGATAACTTTAGTAAGGATTTAATATTAAGTATTAGAGACTTTGAAAACGTGGAAAAAGAAGATGAACAAGTAAAAGATGATGCTCTAGTACCTAGAGTAGAACTTCATTTGCATACTATGATGAGTGCAATGGATTCTGTTGTACCAGTTGATGATGTAGTTAAGTATGCTATTTCAATGGGCCACAAAGCTATAGCTGTAACAGATCATAATGGTTGTCAAGCATTTCCTAATTTATTTCATGCTGTAGAAGCATATAACAAAGGTAAAGAAAAAGAAGATCATTTTAAAGTACTTTATGGCGTAGAAATGAACATTGTTAATAATGATGTTGATTTGATATTTAATAACCGCCCATATAGCTTATTAGATCAAGAATATGTTGTGTTTGATACTGAGACAACTGGTTTTTATGCTGGCAATGATCAAATGATAGAAATAGGAGCTGTTAAGATAAAAGATGGAAAAATAACTGATCGCTTTGATGAGTTAATTGATCCAAAAAGAAAGCTTCCTAAAAAGATTACTGAACTTACATTTATAACAGATGAAATGTTAGAAGGAAAACCATCTGAAGAAGAGGTTACTAAAAGATTTTTGGATTGGGCCGATGGCCTACCAATGGTAGCTCATAATGCTAAATTTGATATTTCATTTATGAAGGCAGCTTGTAATAAATATGGCTTTGAAGAATTTAATTATACTGTTTTAGATACTATGAGTATTGCAAGAATGTTATATCCTAGTTGGCCAAATCATAAATTACAAACTCTTACTAAAAACTTAGATGTTCCTTGGGATGAGGAAAAACACCATCGTGCAGATTATGATGCTGAAGGTACAGCTCTTGCTTTTCACAAAATGGCTAAAGTTTTAGAATCTCAAAACATTAGCACAACAAATGATTTAATTGATAATGTAGATAAAGAAAAGCTAGTTAGATTTTCTTATCCATTTCATGCAACTTTAATTGCCAAAGATCGTACTGGCCTTAAAAATATGTTTAAAATAATATCTATTGCTAATACAAAGTATATGTATAAAAATGAACAACCTAAGATACCTAGAGATGAGGTAGAATCTTTAAGAGAAGGTCTACTTATTGGTTCGGGCTGTATAAATGGTGAAGTATTTGATAAATCAGGTTCACTAGATGATGAAGAAGTAGTTAACATGATGAACTTTTATGATTATATCGAAGTTCAACCAGTTAGCGCATTTTCTCATTTAATTGGATATGAAAGAAAATTTAACAATGAATCTGAAGCTGAAGAGTATTTAAGAAGAATCATTAGGATAGCCAAAGAAGCTGGAAAACCAGTAGTAGCAACTGGTGATGTTCATAATCTTCGTAAAGAAGATAAAATATATCGCGAAATTATCGTTAATCAACGATTCAATGGAAAACTACATCCATTAAATAGAAAAGGTATAGAACTGCCTAATATGTATTTAAAAACTACT
>JAEEGL017167394.1_pt1 | contig 15326 bp, 6 predicted proteins | sample 9134231 | NCBI WGS metagenome assembly JAEEGL01 (sample SAMN16246548, study PRJNA631951) | gut metagenome | biome: gut microbiome; feature: rumen; material: fiber-attached | host: Bos | place: Iran: Karaj | collected 2018-10 | reverse complement strand
TTCGGTCTTCAACCAGATCACGACGATCATGATGTCCGGCATCCTCGTCGCGCTCGTGTTCCCGATGGTCGTCATGCCGATGATCGGCGCGGACAAATCGAAGTGGATCGCGTTGATGTGCGTCCTCTCGATCCTCGCCCTGCCCCTGACCCTCCTCGAGTACTTCTTCACGAAGGAGCGCGTCACGGAGGAGGCGGCGGAGGAGAAGAGCAAGCTGCCCTTCGGAAAGCAGCTCAAGGTGCTGTTCACGGACCGGTACATGGTCCTGATGTACGTCTATTTCTTCGTCTATACCGTCGGCACGACGATGAAGAACCTCGGGCTGGTGTACTACTGCAACTACGTCCTCGGGACCTACAACGACGGCGTCACGCAGATGCTCGTGTCGGTGATCGGCGGCATCCCGATGGGGATCGGCATCTTCGCCGTCTGGCCCCTTGCGAAGAAGTTCGGCAAGCGCAACGTGACGATGATCGGGTTCGTCCTCTATGCCGTCGGGTCCCTCGTCTGCTGGATCTTCTCGACGAACATGGTGATGGTCCTCATCGGCCAGTTCATCAAGAACATCGGCGGCCTGCCCTGCGCCTATGTGTTCATGGCGCTCTTTGCGGACTGCCTCGATCATCTCGAGTACAAGACCGATCTGCGAATCGACGGCGCGGCGATGTCGATCTACAACATCATTGCCGTCGCGATGGTCGGGATCATGACGGGCGTCTTCAACTGGATGCTGGCGAAGGCCGGGTATCTCGCCCCGATCACCGCGCAGAGCGTCTCCGAAGCGTCCTCCGCGCTCGCTGCGAACGGATGGACCTCCCAGATCCCGCTCGAAGCGCTCAAGCCAGCGGCGGATGGCCTTCTGACCGTTGCGCTCCGGCAGCCCTCAAGCGTGAGCTGGGTAATCTCCTTCGCCTTCGTCGGGCTGGAGGTCTTCACGGGCGCCGCCCTGATCGTGATTTTGTTCTTCCTGAACGTCGAAAAGAATCTGCCCGCGGAGCAGGCCGCCATCAAGGCGCGGCATGAAGCAAAGGAGGATGAGGCATGAGAGCGGTCCGGCTGAGAACGGAATACCTCGAAAATCCCCTCGGCATCGGCGTCGTCCGGCCCCGGCTCTTCTGGAACTGTGAGGGCGGCGTGAAGCAGACGGCGTATCAGATCACCGCGGGGAACTGGGGCAGCGGCAGGGTGGAATCCTCCTCCATGCGGGCGGAGGTTCCCCTTTCGCTTGCCTCCCGCGAGCGGGTGACGTGGCGCGTCCGGCTGTGGGATGAGAACGGCGAGGCGGGAGAATGGAGCGAGGCCTTCTTCGAGATGGGTTTGCTTTCTCCCGACGACTGGCGGGCGAAGTGGATCACCGGGGATTACCGCCCGAAAAAGAAAAAGCGGTATCCGGTCGACTGCTTCCGCAAGGTGTTTGCGGCGTCGGAGGTGCGGAAGGCGCGGCTCTATGTGTCGGCATGCGGCGTGTACGAGGTCCGGATCAACGGCGAGCGCGTCGGGGATTTTGTGCTCGCGCCGGGTTCCACCGACTACCGGAAGCGCATCCAGTATCAGACCTACGACGTGACGGAAATGATCCGAAACGGAGAGAACGTCCTCACGGCGGAGCTCGCGGACGGCTGGTACCGCGGATCGAGCGGCGCGAAGGGCTTCACCTGCACCTACGGCACCGTCACCCGCCTGATCGCGCAGCTCGAGATCACGGACGGGGACGGCAGGACGCAGACGGTGGTCACGGACGAAAGCTGGGACTGGTCGAACGATGGGCCGATCCGCTTTGCCGACAACGAGGACGGCGAGATCGTCGACTTGAACCGGACGCCAACATACGGCGGGAAGGCGAAGGTCTGCCGGTTCCGGGCCAATCTGACGGCTTCCGACAACGTGTCCGTCACCGAGCATGAGCGCTTCAGGGCAATCGAAAAAATCATCACGCCGTCCGGGAAGACCGTCTTGAAATTCCCGCAGAATCTGTGCGGCTATCTTTCGTTCCGGCTGCATGCACATCAGGGCCAGACCGTTCATGTCCAGCTCGGGGAAATGCTCGGCGAAGACGGGGAGTTCACGCAGAAGAACATCCAGTGCGTCACGCGGGGGAAGGCCTCCCCCCTCCAGGAATTCACGGTGATCTGCCGGGATGGCCTCAACGAATATAAGCCGAAATTCTTCTACGGCGGGTTTCAAGTCGCCCTGATCGAGACGGACATTCCCTTCGACCTTGACGATTTCACACAGATTGCCTTGTATTCGGATCTGGAATTCACCTCGTCCTTCGACTGCTCGAATCCCCTCCTGAACGCCTTTTATCAGGCGACGGTGTGGTCGCTCAAATCCAATTCCGTCGACATCCCCTCCGACTGCCCGACGCGCGAGCGCATGGGCTGGACGGGGGACAGTCAGGTCTTTTTCGGCACGGCCTCCTATTTGGCTGACTACGCGGCCTTCGCGCTGAAGCACCTCAGGGACGTGTTCGACCGGCAATGGAAGAACGGAAAGCTCCCGCAGATCGCGCCGTACGCGCACGAGGACTGGTTCATGTGGGTGATGAACGGCTCGGTGGGCTGGGCGGACGTCGGGATCCTCACCCCCTGGCGGTTTTATCAAAAATACGGCGACCGGCGCATCCTCGAGGACAACTATGAGGCCATGCTCCGCTACGCGAAGTTCATGATCTCGCGCTGCGGCAAGTGGGGCGGGATCTACGCAAAGCCCCTCGGGATCTCCCGGGCGAACCGGAAGTACGCCGTGAACGCCGGGCAGTCCTATGGGGAATGGGCGGAGCCGAAGGACGTCAAAGCCTTCGTCTGGACGGATTTCGCCGAGCCGCACCCCGAAGAATCGACCGCATACACCGCGTGGGTGCTCGGGATCATGGCACAGATCTGCGAAGTCCTCGGCAAAACGGAACCGATCCCCCTCCTGAGAGAATATGCCGAAGGCGCGAAGCGGGCGTATCGGGAGATGGTTTCGACCCCGAGATTCTCCCTCGACACCGACCGGCAGGCGAAGCTCGTGCGGCCGCTTTATATGAACCTGCTCGACGGGGAACAGACGGCCTACGCGAAAAAGCGCCTGCTCGAAGCGCTCGAGCATTACGGCTGGCGGCTCGGCACGGGATTCCTCTCGACGCCGCTCATCCTCGATGTGCTGGCGGACATGGACATCGAGAGCGCATACCGCCTGCTCGAAAACGAGGAGATCCCCGGCTGGCTGTCCATGCCGAAGAGCGGCGCCATGACGATCTGGGAGGGCTGGGAAGGACCGCAGTCCGACAGCGGGATCTGCTCCCTCAACCACTACTCGAAGGGCGCGGTCTGCGAATGGCTCTTCGACACCTGCTGCGGCATCCGGATCGAGGGCGAGAACCGTTTCGTCATCGCGCCGCGGCCGGGCGGACACCTGACCCATGCAGAAGCCTCTTACCGGAGCGTCTACGGCGAGATCCGATGCGGATGGCGGAAAGAGAACGGCAAAACGGTCGTCACCGTCACCGTCCCGGCAAACTGCGAGGCGCTGGTTCGTCTGCCGGACGGAAGCGAACGCGCAGAGACGGCCGGCACCGCGATCTATTCGGTCGAATAGGGGATCTGCCGCGGACGGTTCGGATCGCCGTTTCGGGTTGATTTTCGCTGCGGGATGTGCTACAATATGACGTAACGACCAAAATCATCCGGGAGGAGAATGACGAAATGACCATTCGGATTGTTCAAAATCAATCAGAAACCCAATACGCCGCCGATGAGCTCGCCCGCTTTCTCGCACAGTTCACCGCGCACGAGATCCTTCGGGGAGAGGGCGAGGCGGAATCTTGCGTCACGCTGACCGTCGATCCCGCCCTGGAAGCGCACGCATGGTCCGTACACGGAGACGGGCAGGCGCTGGAGATCCGCGGCGGGAATGCTTCGTCCGTTCTCTGCGGCGTATGCGACGCGCTGGCCGAAGCGGGCATCCTCTTTGAAGCGACGGGATACACCGCGCCGCTCGGCTTCGATCCCGACGCGTTTTTCCGCGTGAACCGGGACGTGAACCCGAAGTTCCGTCTGCGCGGCGTCCGCCAGCACATCAATTTCCCGATGGATATCTCCTCCTATCCGCTGAAGGACGCCGAGGAGTACATCCGCGCGCTTGCCCGCATGCGCTTCAACGCGATCACATTCCACAGCTATGCGGGTCAATGGCACGGCACGAAACCGGGCGAGCGCGCCGGACACTTCTTCTACGGGCAGGTCCACCCGATCCCCGCCGCCGATCCGCTGACCGCCTCCCGCATCCACAACCGCCGGATCTACTGCATCCCGGAGGTCGAGGCGATCTTCGACGACGAAGCGAAGCGGGAGGAATACGCCCACTACTGGCTCGGCGAGGTCATGAAGACCGCGAAGGAGGCCGGGATGACGGTCACCCTGTCGGTCGAGATCCTCTCCGATGACACGGACGCCGAGTGCCGGATGCTCGGGAAGCTGTGCGAGACCTATCCGCTGATCGACACTCTCGAGCTCATCAGCGAGGAGTGCGGCGGATTCCGCAATCAGGAGGGTGTGACGCGCGAGAACGTGACGGACTTCCTCACCGACCTGTTCGGCGAGGAGATCCTCGACGGCGACGGGCGTGTCCCCGGCCTTCCGGAGGATCTGCCCGGTCAGCTCGGATCGTCCGCCGTGTGTCTCAGACGTATGCTGAACGTGCTCTGTCGGCGCGGGGACTGGTATGATCCGATGGAGAAGAAGCCTGCGCTCCGGGCGGGGCTCTATCTCACCGACCGCGATACGCTGCGCGTGCTGCGTCCGATCCTGCGGCACAATCTGCCCGAGGGAATGACGATGAGTCTGCTCCCCGCGCACGGCGCTCTTGCCGCCGCCGACAACATTGAGAACACCGGGACCGTGCCCGCCGACTGGCAGAACACGATGTTCTACTCCTGGGCGGAGTTCGACGGGAACATGTATCTCCAGCAGATGTCGACGGAGGGGATCGAAAAGCTCGCCGCGCTCCCGCCGACGGATTCGTCCTACGGCTTCTCGATCAACCACTGGCGCACGGCGGAGAACAGCCTGACGATCTCCTATGCCGCCGAGGCTGCCGTCAGCGCCATGCCCGCCGATGCGTTTTACCAAAAGTACGCCGCACGCCTCGGAATCGGCGATGCGGAGGCGTTCGTCCGCTTCTGCCGGAGGATGGCGCGGCTCGACACGGTCAACCGGGACAATCTCTTCAACATCGGCTTCTGCGCCGTCGGATGCTGGCTGAGCTGGCACCGGAACGGAGCGTATATGACCCCGCGGGGCTATGAGGACGCCGATTACCGCCACGCCATCGCCGAATACGAAGCCCTCTGCGATGAAGCGAAGACGATCCTTCCGTCCGCCGGGACGCGGGAGGGGATCGCGCTGCTCCGTCTCTTTGACAACCGCTGCCGCACGAGTATGCTGCATGTGCGCTCCATGAGGACGCTCGAAGAACTGAACGACGTTTTCGACTATGAGCATCCTGCGCCGCTCACCGAAGAGCAGGCCGAGCGGATCGATGCCATCCTGAAGCGGTCGCGCGGGGACGCCGAGGCCTATCTCCATCTCTACGGGGAGCTTTTGCCGGACCGCGGCGGGGAAGGTCAGCTCGTGAGCTATTACGAGACGACGCTCGTCTACATCGACGCGATCGCGGCCGCATTCGCAGGAGCCGAGGCCGACCGGAAGCGTGAGGTCTTCGACGAGCCGCCCATGCCCGATCCCGAAGCGCGATGAGGGGTAGATCGATTCGGGATCAGCATCACCCGATCTTGCGGCGTGAAGCGCGAGAGACAGAATAAGACAAACGGGACGATATACGGAAAGGAGGTGGTCCTTTTGACGGAAAAGGAGTTGAAGAAGCTGAGGCGGGTGGATCTTCTCGAATTGCTGATGGAAGAGAGCCGCGTCGTGGAACGTCTGCAGAAGGAAGTCGACGAGCTCCGGGAAGAGGCCGAACAGAAGCGGATCGCCGTGGAAAAGGCCGGATCCATTGCAGAAGCCTCCCTCCGCCTGACGAAAGTGTTCGACGAGGCGCAAAAGGCCGCGCAGCTCTACCTCGACAATATCGAGCGGCGGAGCGCGGAACAGGATCGGATCAGCGCCGCGCGGGAGGAAGAGAGCAGACGGGAAGCAGACCGGCTTCTTGCGGAAACCGCGAAAAAATGCCGGGAGATGGAGGTGGCAACCGCCAGAAGGTGCCGGCAGATGCTGGACGCGGCGGCCAGAAAAGCGGAGGCGGCTTCCAAATAGCAGGCAGAGAAACACCCTCGAGGGGGAACGGAGCGAGAGGATACAGAACCGATGGCAAAACACCGAGATCAGAAGAAATTTGGAAAAACAATGCCCGGCACGGAGATGCTCGAGGCGGAATTGAAACGCGCCAGACGCCGGGAGCGCTTCCGGATCGTGCTGCGCTCGACGATCTATTCCCTGATCGTCGTGGCGGCGGCAGCGGTCCTCGTCGCGACGCTCTGGATGCCCGTGCTCCGGACCTACGGCTCCTCCATGACCCCGACCATTGAGGACGGGAACATCATCGTGGTGTGGAAATCCGCCAAATTCCATACGGGGGACCTCTTGGCCTTCTATGCGGACAACAAGCTCCTCGTGAAGCGCGTGATCGCCTCTCCGGGCGAATGGGTGCGCATCGACGACGACGGCACCGTCTATGTGAACGACGTCATGCTCGACGAGCCCTATGTGGACGAGAAAGCGCTCGGCAACTGCAACATCGAGTTCCCGTATCAGGTTCCGGAATCGCAGTGGTTCGTCATGGGCGACCATCGGAAGACGTCGTCCGATTCGCGGAATACCGCAGTGGGCTGCGTATCCGCCGATCGCGTGGTCGGGGTGGTCCTGTTCCGCGTCTGGCCCTTCCGGGAGATCGGCCTTCTCCGGTAGGACTGCCGAAGCGGATCCGAGCCGGTTCCGGGATGGGAGCGATCCCCCGAGGACCGGTTGGCCGGATGCCGGGGATGCCCGGGAAAAACAGGTTTCCGAATAAAAAAGTTTATTAAAACAAGCAAAAAGGCTTGCATTTGTTAACGAAAAATGGTATAATGCCGATATGTGAGACTTTCTTTCTCTTTGAGGATGTTATTCCTTCATCATCGGCAAGCAAAGCCCGCAGTTCCGAGCGCTGTCCGTTCTCAAAGAGCGCCGGAAAAAGCGGGCTTTTCGATTTGATGCAGCCTGATTGAGCGTCATCGGATGGACCTGCGGGAAGACTTGCCGTCGGCACGGCGGTTCCTGACCACGCGTCAGGGTGCGCCGCGGATGAGCGGATAAATGATTTGGAGATGGCCGCATGAAGTTTTTCGTCAGACTTGTCGCTTTTGTTCTTGTTCTTGTCATGATGTTCGCAATGACATCGCCGGTCTTTGCGGATTTGTTTGCTTTTGTGACAGTGGACGAGAAAGAGCCGGTCGTTCTGAGGACCGAAGGCGACGGGTATGCCATCTCCGTTTCGTGCGGTCCCGGGAGCGGGATCCCCGAAGACGCCGTACTCACCGCGGCAGAGCTGACGGACTATCCGTGCGACCCGGAGATCCCGGCAGGGATGGAAGTGGTGTTCAGCCGATTCTTCGACATGGCGATCCTTTCCGCGGCCGGTGAAAAGCTCCAGCCGTCCTCCCCCGTCCGGGTTTCTGTCGAGCTGACGGAGGCGTCCGCGGAATCGGTGGAAGTGCTGCATTTTGCAGAGCAGCCGGTCGCCGATGGCATCAAGTCGGTGAAGCGGTCTTTCGCAAACAAGAGCGGTCTTCTGCGCGCACAGGCGGATGAGGCCGATCCGTCCCCGCTCTCGAGAGGGGAATCGGTGCGGGCGGAGATCTCCGGCAGCGTGATTTCCTTCGACGCGGGCGGATTTTCCGTCTATGCCGTGCTGGGGCTGAAGACCATTGAAAAGCAATATATCGCCTCGAGCGGCGAGACCTACGACATCACGGTTTCCTACGGCCCGGATGCCGGGATCCCGGAGGGGGCGGACGTTGCGGTGACAGAGATCGGGGCGGATGCTTCGGACTACGACGCGCTCGTTTCCGATACGGAAGAAGCTCTCGGCCTGGGGACGGGCGGCGCGGAGGATATCCGGCTGTTCGATATCGGCATCGTCGACGCGTCCGGGAGGGAAGTCACGATCGCGGCGCCCGTGCAGGTGGAGATCCGGCTGGCAGACCGCACATACACCGCCGATCCCTGCGTCGTCCATTTCGGAGACGAAACGGAGATCCTTGACACCACGGTCGAAGACGGCGCGGTTCGGTTTGAGGCAAACGGGTTTTCCGTTTATGCGATCGTGAGCCTCGATGATCTGAACGGCAGATCGTGCGGCATCCTCAACACGCAGGGCGGAAAGAATCCGAAAGGCATTGCCATGATGGCCAAGCCTGATGACAGCGGGACCAAACTGACCGGTAAATCGACGACGGTTCGCGTCGACCCGGTGGGACGCACCGAAAACGTGTATGTCGCGGAGAACAGCAACATCACAATGTGGACGATCCAACCGGCCGGCGATGATCTCTATCATGTGACTACAGAAGTCAACGGGAGTCTGAAATATTTGAAAATTACAGGGGCCGGGGTGTCCCTCGTGGATCCGGAGGAAAGCAGCAAGCTGACCGTGACGCGCGGGACCGGGAGCAATTTGGGAAAATATCGCTTCAGCAACGACAAGGGCGTACTGAATCTGAACGGTAAAACCAACACCTTTGAGCGCGCCAGCACCTCGGAGAACGAGAGCGGCGTATGGATGAGCCTTGCGGAGCGCTCCACCTTGAATGACGACGATTTCGTGGTGTACACCGCGGAAAAGGTCAGCATCTCCGGCACCGTGGATGAGACCGGCACGGTTGATTACGATGTGAAGAACGGGGATCAGGTCGTCATCTACACCCGGATCTGGAATGAAACCGATCTGCGGTACGACTATTACGCGATCGACTATGACGGGAAACTCATCAAGGCCTATGAGAGCGGCGACACGATCTCCTGGGTCGGCAGCAAGGTCAACACCATGCTGTGGGACTTCACGGAGTATTACTATGAGGGAACGACGACGCCGAATCATTACTACGAGCTGCAGAACACCTACTCCGGCAAGTACATCGCGCCTCAGGTCTCCGGGGACGGCTTTCTCAGCGACAACACCATCGGCATCAATCTGAACGGCCGCCGCTACAACGAGTATTACAGCACCATCCTCGCCTGGGATGATCCCTATTACGATTATGCGTCTCTGAAGGTGCGGAATTATCAGCTGATCTCCGCGCCGATGTCGAAGGCGGATGATTTCTACTTTGCGAAGATGACCGTGCAGGAGACCTCACAGACCCCGACGCCGGTGGCGACGCTGGATCATACGGCATACGGCATCACCCTGAAAATGCAGGATTATGAAAATATCAACAGCAGCAACCGGTCGCAGACACAGGTCGATGTACTGGGAAACACCCAGTATAACCAATGGACGGGTTCTCCCGGACTGCTCAAGAAAAACATGACCGGGGACTATCCGGACGTCATAAATACCATGCGTTCGCTCAGCGAGCTGTACAGCAAGGCAGTCACCGTCAACCAGCAGTTCCTGCTGAGCACCTACAAGGAAACCGGATACTTTGAGTACGACAGCACACAGAATTTTGCCCATTTGATTTCCTCGACGGACGATTACTGGTGCGATAAGCCCCGTCCGGGCGGCGGGACCTATACGGTGGGCGATTTCGTCGTTTACAATGAGCTCGGCACCTCCAATGAAGGGAATAAGGACACGCTGAAGCACGGTCAGTTCCTTCCGTATAACGATCTGATGGTCAAAAACAGCGCGGGGGAGTGGGTGCCCAGATCGTATTCCACAAAATACGTCAACGAGATGGATATCTCCGCCAATCCGCTGTCCTCCCTCGATCCCCGAAAGGGCGAAAGGCTGTATAACATTCCCTATAGCCAGGGACGGACGGCGCCGGATTATGTCGACCACTTCTTCGGGATGGAGATGTCGGCGCGCTTCATGCAGAGCGAAAGCGGGCTCGATGCGTGGGGGCACGATCTGATCTTCGAGTTCTCCGGCGACGACGACTTCTGGCTGTATATCGACGGTATGCTGGTGCTGGATCTGGGCGGCATCCACTCCGCGCTGAGCGCCAGCATCAACTTCCGGACCGGAGAGGTCATTGTCAACGGAAACCCAACCAATCTCCGGGCCCTTTACAAAGAGGCTTATCTCGAAAACCACCCAGGCGCGTCTAGGGACGAGATCAACGCATGGCTCAACGAGATCTTCAAGGACGACGGCTCGAATACCGGCACGGTCTTCAAGGATTACACGGGACACAGTATGCGCATGTTCTATATGGAGCGCGGCGCAGGTGCGTCCAACTTGCACATGCGGTTCAACCTGGCCCCCTACAAGGACGGCGAGGTCCTCTTAGAGAAGGAAGTGAGCGGAACCGATCAGGTCGACGTGGACTTTCCTTTCCAGATCTATTACAAAGACAGAAACGATCCGGCAGACCGCTTTGTTCTGTTCACGGACGCGGCCAAGGTGGTGGATTATCAGACCGGGGAACGAATTCCTTACGCAGAGACCTATACGGTCGACGGCCTGACGTACGAGCACGTTTTCTTCCTCCGGCACGGACAGACGGCCTCGATCGCGCTGCCCGACGAAGAGACCGCATACTACATCAAGGAATGCGCCATCGATACGGACACCTTCGATTGGGTCAAAGCCAACGAAGAGCGCCTTAATGGAGAAACGATTCCAGACTCGGAAAACCGGAAGGACTATCCCATCGAAGAATCCACGGTCGCCGGACGGAAAAAGGTCATCTATGAGAACCATGTCAGCCAAAATGCCCTGAAGTCCTTGACCATCATGAAGCGGCTCTGGCAGGATGACAATAAGACCGAGGAGATTTTCAGCGGGACGGCCCCCGAAGCGGACAACACGGAATTCCGTTTCCGCGTCTCCATCGGGAATGCCGTCTATAACACGGGAAAATACTATGTGAAGGATCCGGAGGGGTATTACTGTATCTACGAGAACGGCGGATTCGCGTCCACGGGGAAAAGCGTCTTCTCTGACCTGAGCACGGAGGTTCCCGAGGGTGAATGGAAGAGCGAGCGGGATAAAGCCACGTTCTATGCCTCGCCGGGCGGCGCGATCGATAAGATCCGGGCGGGATATTCCGTCGAGATCCCCGATCTGATCGCCGGGACCGCGTTTCTCATCGAAGAACGCAGCGATGAGATCCCCGCGGGATACAAGCTGCTCGGATATACGCTCACAAACGGTCCTTACAGCGCGGATAATCCCGGCGCGGCGGGCAACAGCGGTACGATCAGCGCGGACAATCAGACGGTCTCCGTTCACAACCAGCATGGCTACGGCCTGATCGTGAACAAAATCTGGTCGGATGCCCCGTTCATGGCTTCCCACAATGACCTCTATTTCGCGGTCTATCTGGGCGAGAGCGAGGAACCCCTCGAGGGGTCCGTGCGGCGGATGCGCGATCCGGCGACCTCGCTCCGGTGGTTTTTCCCGCGGCTGGAGGATGGGAAGACCCTCAATGATTATCGGGTCTACGAAGTCGAATTGACCGGAGTTACCGTCGACGAGACGACCGGCATTGTGACCTGGTATGATACGATCACAAGGAAGCAGGAAACCGAAACGATCGACGTGGGCGGCGAAACCAATGAGCACGGTTATTCGGTCACCTACACCTATACGGTCAGTTATAACCGGGAGATGCTGACGGCTGAGCAGATCGCGGGCAATGCAAACGCGCGCACCGATACCGTGACCAACGCCCGCCCCGGCCTCCGGCTGGTGAAAACGGACATGAGCGAGGTGCCGAAGCCGCTTGCAGGCGCGATTTTCCGGCTGACGAGCACGGAGAATAACAGCTATACAAAGACCTTTTCTTCGGATGAAAACGGCCTGATCGCGGTGGCCTATCTGAGGGCTGGTACGGATTATACCCTCACCGAAATCACCGCGCCGAGCGGATATCAGGCCGTCATCGATCCCCTCACGATCAGGGTCGACGCAGAGAATACCGTGTATGTGAACGGATATAACACAGACGGTGAGTTTTATACGATCACGCAGGTTCCTCATCCGACGGCCTCGGAGATGCCGACGGTCACGATCAAAAACAAGGACGCCTCTCTGCAGGCGGTCAAGTACGATGCCTCAACCGGTCGGCCCATGGCGGGGGTCATCTTCTCCCTTTATCAGGAGGTCACGGAATTTGAAACGGGAAATCCGATGCCGGATTACACCCCGCTGACTGGCTATGATTCGCTTGAGACGGATGAAAACGGCGTGATCCCGAAGATCGTGCTGAAGAACGCCGCGAATCCGAACGGGCTGAGGCCCGGGACCTATTACCTGCGGGAAAACACGGTTTCGTCCGCGTATGATCCGCTCGGTTACGACATCCAGATCACCATTCCGCCGACGGGCAGCATCGAACTTCATAAAGCGATCCGCCCGACACAGTCAGGCTCATGGAGGTTCGAGAATCTGGCTGAGAGTGACCTTGTACACCTGATCATCGAGGACAGCGGAGCGGTCACGATCCAAATCGACAATAAACCGAAGGACCCGGTCCGGATCAAAAAACTGGAAACGGGGACGACGGACCATACTTTGGAACATGTGGAATTTGCGCTCTACAAGATCGAGCAGATCGAAAACGGGCTCCCGAAGGAAGGAGCGATCCCGCTGGTCACCGGTGAAACGGATGAGAACGGCATTTTGAACCTCGGCGGGCTGGAGGTCAGCATGACCTACTATCTGTTTGAGACGGAAACCCTCGACGGTTATATGCTCCTGTCCGCGCCGGTCATCATCACGCGGACCGAAAATAGTGTAAAAGCATCCCTGAACGGAACTTCCCTGACCTGTAAAAAGGTCGAAGTCAACGGGGAGAATGTCTGGGAGATCACCGTTTATAACTCCACCGGCGCCGAATTGCCCGCCACCGGGTCCCGTCTGACTGCCGTATTTCCCGCGGCAGGCGCGATCCTGGCGGCACTGGCCGGGGTGGTTTTGTACGGACGGAAGAAGCGTGAATCACTTTAAGCCTTGTTGTGTCAAAACGCGTCTGCGTGCTGACGATCCCGGCTTCTTACCTGCAAGTTCGGGGGACCGTCGGATCACCGTGCGGGGCTGAAAGGACTATGGTATGCATCCGGAAAGCCTTCCGACTGCCGTGCGGGATCTCTTCGATTGCGTTGAGGTCAAATCAGGTTCAGGCACTTTGTTGTGGTACAATCGCAGAAAGACCGTTGGATCAATGAGATTCAGCGGTCTTTTTTTGATGTGTGCCGGGCATGTCCCAGTTCTAACGGGTGAAAGTCCCGTCGCAGGTATATACCGCCAAGCGTAGCGAACCGCAAGCCGAAGTCAGAAATGAGCTCGGGGGAGGAAGCGGTGTAGCAAAGCCGAGGAGCCTACAAACAGAAACCGGATAAAAGGCTAAACGGTGGGTAAGGTTGCATAACAAACCGAAGCCCGAAGGGTAAACGTAAAACCGAAGAAGTAAATCCGGAGGTTGTGCGGCGAAAGAACTGAGACTTACCCCGGGAGGCCCGGTCAGCGCGGCAGGAAGAAAAGCCACGTGCGACAAAAAGCTCATGACCGGGAGTCAGCTGAGGTCATAGTACCGGGAGCGCAAACCGGGAAGGACCTAATGTCAAAGCAATGCGAATCGCTGTAAGCAAGCCCGGAACATCCCGAAACCGAGGATACGTCCAGCAAGCGGGAACGTAAGCCCGCGGAGGCGGAAGGGCGGCGGGGAGATTTCCGGAGGCTTTACAAGCAGAGGGAGGAGCAACAAGTCATGGAACTGATAGAGTGGATACTCAAGGACGAAAACCTCAGGGCGGCTATCAAAGCGGTCAAGGGAAACAAAGGCGCGGCCGGGATCGACGAGATGCCGGTGGAAGAACTTGACGGGTACTTTGCGGAGCACGGAGAAGAGATCAAAACACAAATCCGTGCGAAGCAGTACAAACCGCAGCCGGTGAGACGGGTCTACATTCCGAAGGCCAACGGAAAGCAAAGACCTTTGGGAATCCCGACGGTCGTGGACAGGGTGATACAGCAGGCGGCAGCGCAGGTGTTGAGCCTTGGGTACGAGCGATATTTCAGTGAATACAGCTACGGATTCAGACCGGGCAGAGACTGTCACGGAGCCGTGGCGAAAGCATTGGAGTATTTGAACGAGGGATATGAGTGGGTTATCGATCTGGATATTGAGAAGTATTTCGACACCGTAAACCACGACAAATTGGTTTCGATCCTGCGGGAACGCATCAACGACGCACCAACCTTGCACCTCATACGGTCCTTTTTGAAAGCGGGAGTGATGGAAGACGGGCTGACGAAGCCGACGACGGAGGGAGTACCGCAGGGCGGGCCTTTATCGCCGGTGCTGTCAAACATCTATCTGGACAAGCTGGATAAGGAGCTGGAGGGGAGAGGACTGCATTTCGTAAGATATGCGGACGACTGCGACATATTCGTAAAGAGCGAAATGGCGGCAGACCGGGTGATGAAGTCAGTGACAGACTGGCTGGAACGAAAACTCCGGTTGAAAGTCAGCGCGACAAAGACGAAAGTGGTAAGACCGACGAAGAGCGTCTTTCTGGGATTCACGTTCTGGAAGGACGGGAGCGGCTGGAAAGCGAAACCGGCCGACGACCGCAAGGCAAAGCTCATTCAGAAGACGCGGGAAATCCTGTGCCGGAAGAGAGCGGCGGCGCGGCCGATCGGTGTAACGTTCACGAAGCTCAATCAACTGATGCGGGGGTGGATCAACTACTTCGGCATCGGAAGCATGAAAGGGTTTCTGAAAGAATACGGTCCGTGGATGCGCCACAAGGTCCGTGCGGTCATCCTCAAGCAATGGAAAAAGTCGAGGACAATCTACCGGAACCTGCAAAAACTGAATCGGTTCGGGAAATGCAATCTCAGCGACGAAGACATATTCAAGGTTGCAAATTCCCGGCTGGGGTGGTATCGCAGGAGCGCCGGGGATGTGATGAACTATACGCTGAGCCCGAAGGTGCTCGGACTCAAAACAAAAGACCGACCGGGTCTGGTCGATCCTTTGGCGTACTATCTCGCAAGATGTACTTGAATTTCTGTTTTGATGTAGCGCCGTATACCTGACCGGTACGTACGGTGCAACGGGAGGGAGGGGATTTCTCCTCTCTCTACCCTATTAATCTCAAGCTAAAAAGGAAACGCGGCTTCTTGAAATGAAGCCCTGCTGAACAAGTTCAGCGGCAAGAACTTTCATG